>JGI24003J15210_10000003_pt1 | contig 116169 bp, 61 predicted proteins | sample LinPmetageLP28_FD_15210 | JGI IMG/M metagenome (IMG submission 15210)
TCCTGAATTAATACAACTTCACCACTTCCGCCTGTTCTATTAAATGACGCTGTTACACCATCACCTTTCTCAACATCTAAAGTGTGACTTGGGCTTGCAGTTCCTATACCTACTTTTCCATCAGATGTAATACGCATTCTTTCACTAAGAGAGCTACCATTATTTGTATAAAACAATAAATTTGAAGATGTTTCACCTGAAGCTCTGTCTGCTTGTATAATTGCAACATTGTTTGAATGGTCATAAAAATAAATACCACCAGTACCTACGCTATTTGCATTACTATGCCCTTGTAATTGCAAAACAGCAAAATTATTATTACTTCCATGATTTACTGAAGATATGCAAAGCTGTCCTCTTTCATTGCCAAAATCATTAGCTAATGAAGTACCTTTAATTATAAGCTCACCATCAGATAGAATACGCATTCTTTCAGCAGTATTTGTTGTAAATGTCATAGCGTTTGCACCGTGGTCGTAAACTATTTTTCCAATATCAGTAGCGCCAGCATCACCAAATGATATAATATTATTATAACCTCCCGTTGCTAATAAACCAATTCCACCATCTGCTCCTCCACTTGAAACTTGCAATTTGTGAGCAGGACTTGTAGTTCCTATACCTACTCGTTGATTAGCATCAATCGTAATAGAAGGAGAATTAGCAGTTTTAAATGTCATATTACTATTGTTGTTATCGTAAATAATGACACCTCGATAATTTCCAGCAGTAGCATCACCCATTGCTATCGTACAAGTTGAACTTGCACCTCCTAACATTGTCATTCCAACTGCACCACTATTTTCAAGCACTAGCTCATCGGCAGCTGCATTTGGAGATACACTCCCAGCACTTGCTGTATGTATATGAAATGTAGCGCTGTCAGGTACTATACCTATACCAGCTGTTGTTGTGCCTAAGTATAAAGCTGAACCAGTAGCATCTCCATCTTCAACTTGCAATGGAGTACTTCCAACTCCACTAGAAGCTATTTTTAATAATAACGGATAAGTACTTGCTATTGTATTTCCTGCTAATGTTGCCATTATATTTTCCTATTCATAATTTAAATTATATCATCCCAATTACGCTGTTCATTTTCCCATACGTCATTAAGATTTGTTGAGTTCCACATATCTCTTGCAAGACGAGCTACTTGAGTAACTATAGAATGTAGGCTAGTACTTAAAGCTAGCACTACCAATCACCTTGATATGCTACTATAGTACCAGTTGCTAACCTAAAACCAGTCCATCTTCCAAATATTGTCATACCTTGTGGAAATGTATTACTTGTATCAATAGCATCGCCATTACTACTAGCTGTTCCTATATAAGAAGAATCTTGAGGTGTTAGGGTTGTAAATGTTGTATCTTCTAAAAATTGAATTGCTATAACTTTTTTACTTGTTATATTATCAGTACCATCTTCAAATATTGCACCTAAATGACCTACTGTTTCAGTAACATTTAAAGCTCCAGTTTTATTAACTTGTAATGCTGCATAATCTCCATCTGCTCCACCTAAAGTTGCTAAAGAATCATTTCTAACAGTTAATGCCATAATACCAGTATCACCTGAACTGTGAGCTGCGTCTTCAGCTTTAATAGCAGTTTCTATAGTTTCTACAGCTCCTTCTATTTCTTCTGTATCGGTTTTAATTGTATCTAATACAGTATCTATCTCAGTATTTTTTGTAAGTATGCTATCTAATACAGCATCAAATGTATCTATCTTTGAGTTGGTTGATGTTATTAATGTTTCAATTCCATCTACATGACCTTTAATAGCATTTGTATCTTCATCTATAGTGCCTAATAATACTTCCATAGCTGCTAAATCTGTAACTGCTGGGTCGTCAGATGCTAAAGTTACTCTTTGTACTCCAGCTGCAACAGCTCCAGCGCCACCAACAAAATCTGTTCCTGCTATATTAGCATTTACATTTAAGTAATTTCCGTCTACTGCATTATCTAACAATTCTACAGCCGTTTCGATTGCTTCTGTATCTATTTTAATAGTATCAAGAACTGTGTCTATAGCAGTTAATAAAGTTTCTACTCCGTCAACATGTCCTATAATTGTTGCTTGATTAGCAGCAGTAGCAGCACCAGCAGGCAACGCACTTGATAAAGTGTCAACTTGGAGATGTCCATCGGCATCCACTAAAGGTACATAGCTTGTACCACCTGTTCCTGTTTTTACTGTGTGACTGAACATAAGCATTGAATCTTCTGCTTTGTCAGTATGCACTTCTATGTTTATATCAGAACCCTCTGTTTTAAGGGTTACATTATCAATATCAACTTTCAGCGCATCTTCATCAGTATTTAAAACTCTGTTTAGCGCTTCAGCAGCTGTATATTCTTGTATTCCAGCCATAACTTGTCCTTTATGAATTTATATCAAAAACCTAATCAAATTAGTTTTATGATTGTTTAATTTATATATGCTAGCAAAAGCTAGCAAATCCTTTTTATTACTTTTTAAATGGAAATGGTTCATTTAGTATTTTATTTTCATAAAAACTATCCATTAATATTTTAAATTCTTGTTTTGTTTCTTCGTTTAAAAAACCTGTTGCTTTCCCAGTTCTTTTGTTTACAGGACTAATTTTTTCTAAATCACTTAAAATATTACTATATCTTTCATTGTCTTGTGGATACATAGTTACAAATCGAGCTAAAAAATATGCTCTTTGTCTAGGTGTAAAATTTGCTGCAATTTCAACTAATCCTTTTGTAAGCGTAAGTGTGTTTTTAGATAATTTTTCTGTATAGTATTTTACTCTATTAGCATATTCTTCTTGACCATATTCTGCACGATATTCTTCTAATCTATTAACAACAGCAGTATGTATTTGTTGTTGTTTTTCTGGATTGTCTTTATTATTAACTATTGCTAGCGCAGCTAAGTTGAGTTCATTATTCATTTCTGTTCGTATTGAGTTTCTTTCTTTATCAAGCTCAATAGCTTTTTCTTTTTCAGAATATGATTTATCTTCTGGAAATACAAATATCCTATCTCTTAAAGTTCTCATTACAGGAGAATCTAATGCAGGAACACCTATATATTTAGCTGCATTTCTATCGTATTCATATAAATCTTCTTCTGTCATTAATTTTCTCATTTTATCATAACCACCTAAACCAATATCGTAATAAGTATTACCTCTTGCAATAAATTTTTCGGTTGTATACTTTACTTTAGCTGGACTTGCATTAAAAAAATTAGCTATATCTTTATAAAGATTTTCCTCATTAAAATTAGTTTTTAATGATTCTTCTACATTTTTTTCACCACCTAAATATATATCTGTTTTATATGGAAATCTTTTACCTGTATAATGCGCTATAGCAACATTAATTGTAGGTGATAGTCTACCTATATCCAAAGGAGCTAAACTTTCTATTATTTTAAACATTTGTTCATAATGATAATCAGGAAGTCTTTTTCCTTCTTGATAAGCAAATGCAGATTCCATAACCCCACTAATTAATTGTTGCCCACTATCTAATTGAATTTTTACAGCTAAAGGTTTTGATTCTCCTGTTTTTGGATTTTCAGTTCTTAATGGAATAGGTATTATAAGATTACTAAATTTTTGAGTATCAGAAATTCTATCATATATTTCTTTATTTTCTTTAGAAGAAGTTGCCCATTGATATGCTCCATATTTCATTGCAGCTATTTGAGCAGCTTTAACATACCAACGTTTGTCTTTCATTCCTCTTAACATACCTCTTGTTGCCTGTATATTAGCATTAGCATAAGGAATAAATACTTCTGTAGCTCTTGAAATTTGTCCACCTTTTGAAAAATCCATATAGCTCCTTGCTCTCCATGTAGCTTCTTTAGGAGAAAGACCGTTTTTAATAAGTCTATCTCTAAAAGCTAATCGAGTACTTAATTCACTATATTCTCCAATTTTTCCTAAGTATTTATCTAAAAATTGTAAACTATTTCCTATTTTACCACTAAACGCATCTGGTCTCAATGGTTTAGAAAGCAATGCAAAACCACCACCTTCATTTACAAAATCAGTATATCTACCACTTTTTGTTCTTACATCACGACTTACTCTTACCATATCCCTTGCCATTTGGACATAAGCATAAGGTAAAAAATTACTATAAGCACCATGCTCATTTAATGTAATAAAAGCCATATCTCTTGTCATATTTGTAACAGCAAAAACAGGATTATAACCAGTAGCTGTAGCTTTAATTATCTTTGAACCTGACATCCAGCCCATAGCGTTCATTAACCTAGGTCCAACAACAGGGTCACTTACAACCCAACCTGATGCAAATTCATCTTCTAAAGCTATATATTTTTTTCTGCCTTTTTCAAAAAATTCTATTCTAGTATATCCTTTTTTTAGCCTAGTATTTCCATCTTTTAAACGATAACCAATACCTTCATAACCACTTTTTTTAGTTTTTAATAAAGAATTAAGAGCTGTATCGGCATTATTTCTAGCTATTCTATTTTTTGAAGACGTAATAAAATCATATAATAATATTTTACTATTATTATATAAAAATCCTTCATCTCCTGTTTTTAATCTTTTTATTCCATTATCATGAACTGTAATTCTTTTATTTCTAATAGTATAATCTTTTTCACCACGAATAAATTTTAAATATTTTTTAGGCATATATTCTCTACGTCTAAATTGAGCAGCGCTTACATCATCTATTAAACCACCTACTTCTAGCTCATCTACAGTTTCTTTAAATACAGCAAAATAATCATCTGCTAATGAATTTATTTTTCCTCTAACATTATCAGGTAAGCTTGCTAGCATATCATCTACAACACCATCGTAAGTAGCTGTTCCTTTTCCACCAGAATATTCATAATTTTCCATTCTTTTTATTTCTTCATCTATTTTTCTTAGCTCTGGTTTACTAGTTTCTGTTTTTCTTTTATTTTTTAAATTAACTATTTCATCAATATGAAACTTTTTTAACCCTGATTCGTTTCTTAAAAGTATTAACGCATCAAGCGTTTTAGTTTCTTTTCTGCTTAATTGATTATATATCGTAGAATTAAGTTGTTCTATTTTCATACCAGCTTGCGTATTATAGCCATTTATAAAATCTTTTTCTATTCGAATAGCTTTAAGCATAGCGCTTTCTTCGCCACCTGCTGTTTTAATTGCCTTATCTAGTATTAAATTAACTTCGGCACCAACATCAACTGTAGCTTTTAAAAATTTTCCTTTAATTTTAGAAAAAGTACCTAAATTCATTCCATTTTCTACTTTATTAGCTTGATTTGTTTCTTCTAAAAACTTTTTTGTTTTTTCAAATCTTTTTGGCACAGGCTGACTTTCATCAAATATAGAACCAGTTTGCCTACCCATAATTGTTTGTACAATAGAATTATCTAATAAAGCTAAAGCACTTTCTTTTGCTCCTTTACTCATTTCTTTAGTAAAATTAATAAATGTTTTTGCTTGAGAATTAGTAAGTCCATGACTATTTTTTAAAGCATTTCTTGTTGCTTCGTCTCCAAGAACTTTTAATTGTTGTTCAATAATTTTAGAAGCATTTTCCATGCTTTGTAATATTTGCTGTTTACGATTTGCTGTCATAGTATTTGCAACATACGGATTTTCTAACAAAGATTTTTGTTGCACTATATTGTCACCAAGACTTGCTACAGTATCTTTAGCATCTTTAATTTGTCTTTTTGAAGCAGGAGTTTTTAAAGTTGTTTTTTTACCTGAATCTCCAGTATAAAAAACTTTTCCATCTCCTATATCAAGAACTTCTTGTAGTACTTGTGGGTTTTTAATATTTTCAGCTAATTGTTTTGTAACATAATTAATATTTATTTTATCTTTATTGCCTTTTGCAACTTCTAATGCAGTTTTAGAATACTGTGATAAATCTTTTGTTTTTTTAGCAACTGTTTTTGCAAAACCTGTTGCGTTTGCTCCACCTGCTTTTAAACCAACAGCTACTAATGGTGCATTTAAAGGGCTTTGAAACCATCTATCGTATGCATCATCTATAAGTTTTCTTTGGTCTTCTGGATAGTTATTAGCTACAGGTTTTAAAGATGATAGCATTAAATCTCCTGCTAGTTCTGGAATAGCAGCGTAACCAGTAAGTATACTTTCTGCTAGCTCTTTACCACCTTTTCCCATCATAACAAAATCAACTACTTGGTTTTTAAAATCGCCTATTCCAAATAAAACATCACCTACATTATTTAATACATTAACACCTAATTGCCTTATTGTTTTTTCGTTTGGTTTTTCACCACCAAATGTATCTTGAACCATTGTTTTAAAAGCATTTACTCCAGTAGGTGCTTTGTACTCAGATAAACTATATTTACTATTAAAAAATTCAACTTCTTTATTTAACTCATTTGTTTCTTTTATATCGTCTACTGTATTTAAAGAAATTTTACTATCTTCAATATTTTTTAAAAGCATAGAATCTTTTGGTTCTATTACTTTTTTATTTTCATTTATAGGAAATTTTTTATAAAAAGGTTGATTTGATTTTGTAGTTCGAGTAGGTGAAAAAATGTCAATAGAATCTAATAATTCACTATAAGCACTACCTGTTTGTCTTATCCTACTTGCTTCTTCATTAATTGCTGCTCCAATATCATTTTCCCTACTTTCTACAACAGCATTATAATCGTTTTTACCCATGTATTTAGATATTGTTTTAAAATACCTATCTTTAATAGCAATTTGTTTATCGGTAATTAATTGGTCTCTTTTTAAACCCATAGGGTATATACTAGAAAAACTTTCTAAATCACCACCAACATTATTGTAAATGTTTTTAATTACAAATTTACCTCCCTGTTTTCCTAACTCTTCAGATGGAAATATAGCTGTATACAATTTTCTTCCTTCTGGATTATCTGCTTGTGGTAATTTTGGACCTTTTGTAGCTCCAAATTTTTCTGCTAACTCTTGTGTCCATAAAGTTGCAACAGGATTATTTGTTCTTTTTGTTAAACCATCCTCACCATTATATTCTAATTCTGTTAAACCTTTAAATATAGAATCAATAGTAGTATCTTTATTTTGATTTTGTTTTCTTTTTAAAACAGATTTAAAAGCATATTGATTTTTATTCTTTACTAAAGAATCAACTTGTACTTTTTGTTTTCTTTTTAAAACAGATTTAAAAACATATTGTTGTGTTTGACTCATTATGGTTTTGTACTATCTGAAATTGCATCATTAAAACGAATATTACTTAAATTCATATCACTTAAGGAAGATGGTAAAACTATAAAATTTGGTTGTGCTTTTTCTTTATAATTCATTTTTAAAGCATTTCTTATACCAGAACCATGAGAAGTATTTAAAAAGTCAAACATTAATTGTTGAACTGCAAGTTTTTGGTCAGCAGTTTCAACATTTGGTATACCTGTATTTTCATCCATATTTAAAGCTTCATCAACTTTTTTAGTTGAAATCCCTGCTTTTTCAAACTCTCCTTGTTCAAGCATATAATCTATATCTTCAAATGTAAAATATGCATCTACTTTAGTTCTATCGGGAGCGTCATTATTATCAAATACAAAATTAATATCACTTGCGCTTGTATAAGTCATTTCACCTTTAGGAAATTGATTCCGAATCAATGAAGGTGTATATCCTTTTCCACCTTTTTCATCTTCAACAAACTTATCTTCTTGTTCTTTTATAGCTTTTTTGTCTTCTGCATCTTCTCTTTCTTTTTTAAAACTTGCACTTAAAGCTGTTGCAGAAGAAGCTCTACCTCTTTGTATTCCTGATTTCATCCTAGAATATTCTAAAGGTGTCATTCCATATTTAACTCTTTCTGCTTCTTCTTCTTGCAATATAGCTAACTTATTTTTATCTTGATATGATTTTAACACACCTGCTACTGTAGGTGATTCTTTTTGTTCCATTGTAACAATTCCAACAGATTCTCTTCTTTTTTTTAAGTTATCTACATAATTACTTATATCTTCAGCAGTATTTTGTGTGTATTCTGCAAAAATTTGTGTTGGTGTTTTTGGTCCATTTGCCATTATGAATACCTCGATATATCAGCTTCTATTCCTAAAATTTGTTGTGTTACAGCAGCTTGTTCTTCAGCAGTTTGTGCTAGTATATTTGCAGTTTCTTTTTCTGCTTGCAAATCTAATCCACGAATATTTTTAGAAAATTCTTGACTTGTATCTGCTTGCCTTCTTTGTAATTCATCTAAAATACCACCAGACATTGCTAAATTTGTTTGACCTAAAGCTGTTTCTGATGTTCTTGTAATATTTTCACTTTTAGTTAAAAAATCTGTAAATGCATCTTCTTCACGCAACCCAGCTGATTCTAAAGCAAACTCTAATAATGTTTTTCCTCTTTCTATTATGCTTGGTATAGCTCCTCTTAAAATTCTTTGTTGGTCACCTAATACATTTCTTACATCTTTATTTCTTTTACTTTGTCTAGATGCACCAAAAAGATTGCTACCTACATCATAAGCTAGCTTTGCACCTGAAATAATAGCTAATGGATTATATTCTTTTAAACCTGTTTCTGGATTTATAGTACCAGAACCATGTTCTTTTACTAACTTTTCACCATCTAAACCATTATTATCTAAAATTTCTGCTTCTGTATTATTTACATGAGCTAATTCACCATCAATATATCGAAGCTGTGTATCTCCACCTCTTCCTTTTTTTGCTAACATAGAATATAAATTATTCATTTTAATTACCTTCCCTTAGTCTGCTCATTAAAATAGATAAAATACTTGGTCTTTCTGTTCCTGTATCTATACCCATTGTTTCTAATTGCCCAACATTTAAAGGTGCATTAGTAGTAAATGCTTGTTCACGCTCTTTTAAAGTCATATCTCTACCTAATGCTTCTTCAGTAGCATCAAAAGTAGTTTTAATTTCATTTAAATTTAATTTTTCATTAACATCTACAAAAGTATTATTATTAATATCATAATAAACATTTTCACCTTTTTCTTTAGCTACTTGCCCTATTTGCATAGACTTACCAGATTCTCCTGGTTGCGTTAAAAAATCAAAAAAACCACCCTCAAAACCACCTCTTTTTGCAGTTTTGTAATCTTCTCTTGTTTCAGCTACACTACCTGCTAAGTCAAATAAACCACCAACAGCATCAATAACAGATTGGTCTTTTTTTGTTTTTACATCAGCTTCTATCATTGCTCTTCTAACTATTGCTCTCGCTGAACCTTTTGCTGTAGCAATATCGCCACTTAATTTGCCAAATTTTGCTGCTCTTGCTGTAATTGCCATATTATGTACCTATTGGTGTTAATGTTTGTTGGTAAATTTGATTACCTATTTTAATATATTGTATAACATTTGCTCCAACTTTTCTAAAAACTGGAACAGAATCTTGCAGTTCGCTAGGACTTGGTGTACCAAAACTAACAAAAATACGTTCTTGCCTTTCGACTACTGATATTCGGTCTTGTCTATTTTTAGCCATTATCTAGCACTTTTTTCCCTGTAAATTATTGATATATCGCTAATTATAAAAGTACTATCTACTGCACCATTAAATTTTAATGAAATAGAGTGTGCATTTCTTATCGGACTACTAGGCACATATTCTACACCTTTAAAATCTGCATTAGTTGTTACACCTGTAGAAGCAAAAGTACTACTTAACGTAGTACCACCATCTAAATCATATGTTAATGTTGGTAAATTACCAGAAGCTAATTGATAAGATACAATAATTTTTTTAATATGTTTTTTAGTTCCTGCATTTCCAAAATCTATATCTTTTGTTATTATAGTAGAAGCTGCATGGTCTTGTGATGCATTGTTCCAAGAACGTATTAAAGCGCTTGTTATATTTCCAGACGCTACTTTATCTAATACTGCTAATTTATTATCTTTATTTACAATAAAATTTGATTTTATATCTGTTGTAGCAGCATCTCCTCTTACCCAACTACCTGTAGGCAAATGATATGCATACATATCATTGTCTGCCGATATACCTGCTCTAAATACAATTAATAATCTATTTTTTGGTGCATAACCAATCGAAGATGTACCTAAATTTCCTACAAAAGCTTCCCAAGTTGAATCTTTTATTAACTTGCCATCTCGTTCTTCTAATAAATTTACAATCCTTCTACCATCATATAAATAACATCCACTTGCATTTACCCATGCAATTCCAAAATCTGTTTTAGCTACAGCATAAGGTCCAGCACAACCTTTTCCAATAAATGTATCTTCTAAAAATTCAAATTCTTTAGCAATATTTATAATATGCAATTTTTTATTTTTAAATTGCAAAAGCCTATCAGCATAAACTTCAAGTGCAGTAATTTCATCACCATCTCCAACAGTAACATCTACAATATCTGTTTTAGAAAATGTAGAAAATTTATTAACTCTTGATTTTATAATTCTATCACCATGATTTTGTCCGTCATAAAATACATTACCAAGATATGCTTTTCTGTTTGCAACAACAGCAGTTTTATATCTGTACGTTGTTATAATATCAGATTCCGAAATACCATTTAATATTTCATAGGTAACATTTGCTATTTCAGATGGATTAGCAAAAGGTCCTATACTAACATATGAATCAAATGTAGTGCTACTTATATCTGTATTATCTGCAAATAATTCGTAATTTGAACTGTAATAGTTAGAAGTTCCAATTTTGTATCCTTGTTCAAAATCAATATCAATTAATAATTGATGAGTATTTTCATATATTGTACCATAACTTTTCCAATATATTCTTATACCTTTATATTGATTAGCTATATCAGTTGTTACTGAACTATGGTTTGTTGGATGCAATAACCATATTTTAAAAGTAAGTTGACAATTAGCATCATTTGCAAAACTTGTTTTAGTATAAGTTTTTAATTTAGTTTCAGAGCCATCTCTTAAAACATATGAATAAAATAAATCAAAACCTTCACCTGCTGTATTAGTATTAGTTATATTCCATGTTCCAGTTCCTGAACCATCTAAACGTACAATAGCATGCTGAATACCACCTGATGCAACACTAGGGTTTGCTTCGTATTTTAAACTAGCACCTTGACTTGGTGCAGTTAAAGTATTGCTATAATCAGTCCATGCACCAACACTTCTTGTAGAACCAGTACCTTCAGTATAAGGATGATATGTAGCTTTTATATACTCTCTTATTTTATTAGTAGATGCATTGGTAAAAGTAGAGTCACTTACGTACAACCTTCCATCTACATTGTGAAAAACAACTTTTTGATTTGATGTAGTTGAACCTAATACTAAAACACCATCAAAAGTATCTGTATGGTCATCTTCTGTAATAACCTGCATACCATTGCTAGCATTAGCGCTAGCATAAACTATTTGATGAAAAGGTCCATTTCCACCACTTTCATCAAAATCAGTTGAATATGCATATAAATTATAATTTCCTATGGGTGTATAATCACGAACTTCTGTAGCTGCTACTAATGTATCTGAAAAATTTCCCATTGGTCTTATAGAACCAATTTCATCAACCATATAATTATTAATATCAACTAATTCATCTGAAGCAATATCTCTTGGTAGTGCGTTATTATTAAGACCACCATTAAATTTATTTATTACTAAACTTTTTTTAGGCATTAGATAGCTACCATAAATTCTATTGAAGTTGTACCAGTTGATGATTTTGCATAAATAGAATTTACATTAATTCCACTTGCCTTAAAATATAAAGCGCTACCAACAGATATCTTAAATAAATAATTAGAACCACCATCATTACTTAATAATATTGGGTTAGAACCTACATTTTTAAAATAACCAAATACTAAAGCAGTACTAGAAGAATTTAATTGTTCTCCAGAAGTAGTTAAATCCTCACCTATTTCATCCCAATTTTTATTATCCATTAAATTCCATGTTTCATGTGTATCATCCCAATGCTTTGCTTCAACGCTAAACCATTTATCATTTACTTGATTTGCTGTAACATCTATAAAGCTATTGCATCCATATGATTTTTTAATATCAGAATCAATAACATTTTCAGTTGTAGAGCTATAACTTTTTGTAAACTCTTCAAACACAATACTGGTTGGTGTAATTGAGTTTAAGTTGTATGGAATAACTTGGGTATTATATTGTATTTTTCTTGCTACTGCGCTCATTGTGCTACTATATATTCTACGTTACTTGTACCAGAAGTTGTTTTTACTTTTATATTAGCTGAAGAAACTGAATTTACTTCAGAAGAAAAAACATCATTTTTAGAAATCTTTGTTGTGTAATTACTACCATCTAGTGCTAAAAACACATCGTTATTTGTTTTGTTTTTTATCATAATGTATATAACCGTAACACCACCTGAATTTAAAACAGCTCCTGTACTTGTAACTTCTTTATCTGAAGAATAAAAACTAGAATGTTGACTGTTGTTTATATCAACACTATTTTTACCAGATAAACGTCTACCTATATCACTATCATTATAATGACGAGCTTGTGCATTAACATACTCTGTAGGATGCACCATAACTTTTGTAATTATTTTTTTATCAGACATTAATTAGCAATTAAGACTTGTAATGCTTCTTTGTATTTTGTGTCAAATCTAGCATACTGGTCTTGATACCAACTATATTCTTTTGTGTACCTATCTACTTGAGCAGTATACTTTTGAATATCAGCACTATATTCGCCTATAGAAGCTTGAGCTTGCGATGAATATCTTTGAACATCAGCTTGAAATTTATCAACTTCTTGTGCATAATCTTGAATAGATGCTTCAAGCGTTCTAGCTGCATTTGAAACATTTACATTTGTACTTTCTCTCATTTTGCTTACAGCAGCACTTGTACTTTGATTCATTTTCGAAACAGCGGCTTGTACGTCATTAGCAGCATTAGCAATAGATGCTCTAGTAGCATCACCAGCAGTTGCTATGCTTGCTTGCGTAGAATTTCTAGCATCCTCAATCGTTGCTTGCATTGCACTTCTTGCAGAAGCTACCTCTGCATTAAAAGCATCAATATAAGTATTTATTTTAGCTATTTGTGCGCTTGCTAGCTCAGTATCTTCTTCACCTTCTATAAAATGTGCTAAAGTTGCAAACCATTGGTCTACTTCTATTGAGTTTCCATCATAATCATCTATAACATTTTCATTATCTAAATGGTCAATATCAGTTAACTCATCTGCTGTTCCACCAACAGTAGGTTTTGAATAATCAGAAGCTGATGAGCCTGTTGAGCCAGTACCAGATGCATTTGTTTGTGCTTCAGCAACAGCATCTTGTGCAGCAGATACTGCATCACCTACACTAGCATTTGAATAACTAATAGTAGGATTACTTGGTGTACTTGGTACTGCAATATCACTCAAAACTAGTACAGGTTCTGAAGGCATAGAATCTTTAACTCTTGCCATTAAATACTGACATGCTTTAGCGCAAGAACCTAAAACAACTATATCTTCAATACTATCAGGAAAAGGGTCTACTGGACTATCTGTTATATTTGAAGCACTTGCAACTACAGTTGGAAATGTGACACTTTCAACTTTAAAAGCATTTGGACTAGCTGCTGGAGTAGGAAATACATGAATAGAGCTATTTTTAATTATATATACTGGAGATTCAACACTAGCAGCAAACATGCTTGAAGAGTCCTGTACTTTTCTAAAGTATGATGCAGGAAGTTCTCTGCATTCTACATATTGTCCATCTGTTCCACGCTCTCTTATAACGCTTACAATTCTATGGTTTGCAATATTTGTAGATGCATTTGTAATATCTCCAGATTCTTGTGTAAATGATTTAACTTTATTATCTGGTAATGCTCTTATAATTTCTGCTGCTGTATCTGTAAGTGCATCACCTAAAAAGGTGTCATCACCGACAGAGCCAACATAATCTTCTATTCTTACTTTAAATGTACTCATTATAAAATAAAATCCTGTAATGGTGGTGGAATAATATCTGGTTTTGCTTCTCTCGCATTTCTTGTTTCAATAAATTCTTTTTCTATTTTTTCTCCTACACCATAGTGACCACTACCAATTTGTAATTGACCATCTAACATTAAAAAATGTGCTAGCGAATAATGTATACACGCAGGTATAAGTTGTTCAGGTAAATCAACACCATCTGTTACTGCATTTTTAGGCATTGGGTTTGAATAATAATATACTTTTAATTCACTACCTGTATCTGGAGTTTTTGTTAGTGTAAGTTTTATACCTTTTAATGTCCATGTTCCACCACTAGAATAAGCTGTTGAATAAGCAAGACCTTTTACTGGTATAGAAAATGTATTTGCACTTACTACTGTAATTTTATGAACCACATCATTAACTTCACTTTTTGCACCTGTTCCAGATAGTAGACCAACAACACCAGATATTTTTACTTTATCTCCTGTTTCAAGTCCATGGGAACTGCTTGTAACTACGATTGGATTAGCACTAGTAGCTGCTGTAATAGTGCCTGTGCTAGCATCTTCTTCACTTATAAAATATCCAATATTTTGAATTGCAGCCTCATTAATTCCTTCAGCATATCTTTTTTCACTTACAAAAGGAATTATTTTGCTATCATTATTACCAATCATGCTAACTTTATAAATTCTCATGCTAGCATCTTCGTTACTAAGTGTATATGTATTTGTTATTGAAGTTGAAAAAGATTGTGAATTTCTTTTTCTTACAGTTCTTGCACCAACTTCTTGTACTTTATTATCAAAAAATTGTGATAACAAAGGCTCTGTTACTGGAAAACCTAATGCTGATTTAACTAAACCAGCCTCAACCATTTCATATGCTTCTTGATATCTCACTATGCTTTCCTTCTTCTAATTCCTTTAACATGCTTTTGTGACATTGGTGGTCTTTTTGTACTTCCACCTTTTCCAGACCAAAAAACTTTATTTGCCCAAAATGCAGCTGAAGATTTTCCTTTAGCAATATTTTTACCATGTCGAGCTTTAAAACTTTTTCTAGCTTCTGGGCTATAATTATGCCCCATACCTTGTGCGCCAAAACGAATTATTTTAACCTTACCATTTACCCTGACACCAACCACAGCTTTTTTAGTTTTGTGATTAGGTGTCTTTTTAGGGGTATTTAATTTAGTTAAACCTGCCCGTTTAAGTCTTGATTTTTCTGCTGGTGTCATATCTTATAATTACGGGGGGCATAAAGCCCCCCATAATCCTATTTAAACAAGCTTCATGATTGCATGAGTTTGTTCCTGACGAATCTCAGGACCTAGCTCAACTAACCATTCATCTGTTTGACCGTCACTACCATCTTGCACGATGTCTCTGCGAAGCTGGAAATCAGATTCAGCTAAGACACGAGCGTCAAAGTTAGCAAAGTCAACTGCAACAGCATAGTCTTCATAAGCACCTCTTAACATTGGGTGAGGAACAAAATTTAATGTTCCAACAGGACCCATGTAAGACATAACTCGTAAACCAGCTTTTTCTTCTTCGCCCATCATAGCATTCATATTGCTTGAAGTATCAGCACGAACCATTGCTGTCATTTTTAATAGCCATTTGTTAGATGCAAAAACAGTTTTTTCCATTGAACCATCCATAGTATCTTGGAAAATATGTTCTATAACAGCATCAAACTGTGCTTGCGTACCACTACTATTATTAAACTGCAATGAAGAATCAATATCTGCATTATTAGTTTGAACAACACCAGCGCTTCCACCAACACCTAAACCTGCAAAGGTTCTTTGTGGATTGGCAGAGCTTGAATCTAGACTTTTAGCACCATTAAAAAGCATAGCGTATTCAACGTTAGCTTTTATTTGTGCTAGCTTTCTAGCTTGCAATCTTGCTAGTTCTGGACCACCATACTGCTCAGAAACTCTAGCAGTACGAGTGATTGTATAAGGTTCACGGAAGATTTGAGTACAATTACTCAATCTACGAACCTTTTTACGAGTTTCAGAACCAACAGCTGCACCTTCAGCGTAAGTACCATTGCCACCAGCAACTTTAAATTCATTATCATCAAGGAAAGCTGTTTCAGCTTGAAATAAACCTTGTGATGCGTAATTTGCTGTTGTGCCATATTGACCAGCAGTAGCAACGTAAGTTAATGTAAGAATACCAGATGCGTCAGTAGTAATCATATCAGCGCCATCTGCTACTTGCTCTACCTGATAAACAGTAGAGTCACCAGATTTAATGTGCAATCCAATAAACTGTACATCTCTATCAGTAGGTGTAGTTTTATTAACACCTTTACCAATAGCTACACATAAAAAATGTGTAATTGGTGAATGTATAGCAGATGAACCACCAGCCCTAGATGCAGCATAAATTGCTCCAACTTCAAACATTTCCATTTGAGCTTGTCTGCGAAATGTTACAACTGAGTTATCGCCATTAATTCCAGCAGTTGCTGTGTCAGAAACATCTGAACTAGTTATAGGAGTTTTAACACTCCTCTTTATAAAGTACTCGTCTTCCATCCATTCGTAAATCGGCACGGGTGTTTGAACAGCCCCAGCACGACCTGAAATAGATAGCAAAGGTGTTACGGATTCATTGTAATAATAAATCTTTGGACCTAATTCGAGTACTTGTCTTTGTGTTCCGTCAGAAAACTGCGTTGCAGTTCCTGCTCCATAAGTAGACATGTGTCATACTCCTTTATTTTAGGGTTATTTGCTAAATTGCATAATCCCCTTCATAAAGCCATCTAATTCTTTGTCCTCAGGTTTTTTAGCAGGAGTAGATTTGCCTTCAACAGCAGCACCACTTTGTACTTTTTCCATTTCAAGAACCGAGGTTGAATTTTCTTTTTTCTTTTCTGAAGGTGAATTTGCGTTTTCTTTTTTTTCATTTAGAACCTTCCACACCTTAACCATATTAGAAGTTGTTACATTGTCAGGACTTTTCATAAAACCATAAAATGATTGTATTTCTTCTTCTGACATACCAAGTGATTTAAGTTCGTTAATTTCAGCTTGTCTAGCTTTTTTAACGTTATCTTCAGCACGAACTCCTTCGAAATGATTCATAGCTTTTTTAGCACCTTGGTCAATTAACCATTGGTCATACTCTTGTCTCCAGACTTGGGAAGAAGAGCCTTCAGCTGCTTCTTCTAATATATCATATTCTTCTGGTTTCTGAGGTGGACCACTAGCTTCTTGCTTTTCTGCTTCCTGTTGTAATTTTTCAACTACATTAGGATTCTTTTTTAGCCAGTCATCTATTATTTCTAGTTTTTCATACTTTGTACTTTTATCACGAAGTTCGACTTCTGCTTTATCTTTTGCGCTTTGAATATTCTTATACGCATCAGCAAGTTTCTTTTTACCTTCTTCACTATCTTCAAACTTGTTATCAATAAGCCAATTTTTAACTTCTTCTACAGCTTCTTCTTCTTTTTGAGTTATTTCTTCTGTTTTATTTTCTGAAAGCTCAACAGATTCTTCTGTGTTTGATTCTATTTCATTTTCCACTTTTACTTCTTCAGAGCTTTCTGGGGGTACATTAAAATCATTTAACATATCCATTAAGTTATCTTTATTAGTATCTTGTGTACTTGTCGTATTTTCAGCCATTCGATGCTCCTTTTATTATTTGGTTATCCTAATCCCATTTGTTCTTCAAACGGATTAGGAGCCGTATCTTCTGAGTTAACCGTGCTTCTAATGTCAGCTAAATCAATAGCTGTTTGGTCTGTCATTTCCTTTTGCTTTCTTTCCTCGTTTTTTGCTGTCGCCCTCAAGTTACTTACTGCTTGTTGTACAGGTTTCGTAGCTTCAGAAACTTCTGCTCTCATCTTAGAATGGAACAGCTCTCTATCTCTTGTTTGCAAGTCACCAGAAAGTGCTTGTATTTGTTGAGATAGTTGTTGATTCTGCGCTCTTAATTGTTCTATTTCACTCATTCTAGCCATTAATGATACTTTGTCTACATCTCCCTGTAAACCCATAATAACTTGTGTTTTATCGTATATGCCTGCTTGCAATAATTGTATATCCCTAGACAAGTCAGCAGTTGGACTCTTAGAACGAGTACTACCAATTACTACACGAATATCTACTTCAGCAGTTGTTACATCGTACATTCTTTCAATAGCTAATGTATAATCGTTTATAACTGGTACATTAATTTTTAATTCTTTTTCTATTCCTACTGGATTCATAACTCGTAGGACTCTTTCTTTATCATACACATAAGGTACATATTTTGATACAATTTTGCCTACATGTGTTAACATATCATACACAGGGAGTATTTTCCAATTTTGCTTTCTTGAAGAAGCTTCATCCATAATTCTTGCTTCACCAAATGTACCTACTGCACCAGAAGGATTTCCTTGTTGGAATTTATAAGCACCAAACACAGTTTCTATATCGGTTTCATAACGTTGCTTTTCTATGTAAAGTTGAGAACTTATTGCAGGTGGAGATAGTTCTTTTATTTTACCTTCACGAAGTGCAGATGGATTTGCTCTAATTATTGCATTAGGTACAAACCATTTTTCTAATTCTTCTGGGTCAATAGCACCATCTTCATAAATTAACTTAAAGCTAGCCGTGCTAGTAGCGTGAGATATAAGCAATGCCTCCGTTCTATTTAACATTCTTTGTGGGGTCTTTGCATGCCTTACGTCACCAGCTGGATATGGATTTCCATTATGCTCATTACAAGCAGGTACTATAGGGTAATCTTCCAATGGTAAAACTATGTCATATATAAGTGCATCTCCAATAACAAAAGTTTCTCTTACCTTTGTTATATAAATCTTTTCTTCTTCTACTTGATTTTCAGTAATATATGCTTTATAACGTTCAGAATTTTTAAATTCATCAAATTCTTTTTTATTAAAACTTTTCTGTCTACTTGTTAACTTATCTGTTAAGAGTATTTGTTCTTCGTTAACCTTTGACCATCTAATGTATCTTCTTACTCTTGGTTGCCCATCATCATTAACATCTGTTCTGCGAATAATATCATCTCGATTATATTTAGCAGTAGCGTATTCATCATCTCTATAATCTTCGTTTGCATCTTCAATTTCTTGAGCATGCTCTGGAAACATAACTTTCATTGCATTTTTTGTACTAACATCTGAAAGCATAATAGATGCTGCGTCTCTAAAGAAAGGGTCAGTTGAGTTAGGGTCAACGTATATATTTTCTGGTGCAACTCTTTTTACTTTAATTCCACCTCTACCTTGTTCTGCTTGCCAGTCAGGATATACATACATATAACCCATACCTTTAACAGTATAATCTTTTACAATACTTCTAAAATGTCTATCACCATCAGAATCATACCATATTTTATCTAACAATTTATCGTAAATAAAGGCTACTTCTGAGTCAGTTTTTCCTATTGGTCTTACATCCCATTCAGGACTTGAACCTGCAACATTTGACAATACTTGTTCTACAGCAGGTCTAATCTTGTTATTTGCTTCAGGAGGTTGACCAACTCCTATTAAATAATCTTTTTGAGATTGAGTAAGTTGTATACCTAAATAAAACTCTTCATCCTCTGCCATTTGAAACTTATGTTCTTGAGCAGAAGATTGATACAGTATATACTCGTTATTGATGTCAGACGCAGAAATTTCGTCAAGTTTGATATTTTTTAAACTTATCATACTACCACATATTAATTAATAATTAGAATATTATGCAAATATAGTTTTTCCAGTTTGCCAATCAATTCCACGAAACGTAGAACGACTTTTATATTGAACTCCATCTTCGTCATAACCATGTCTAGGTGCATAAATATCATCAATAGCCCATCGTAAAGCATCTAATGTGTCTTTTTTAAAGCTACCATGCTCTTTAAAGTTAAGCAACTCTTGCTCTAATTCCCAATGGGTATCTTTTATTTGCATTGCATTGCTAGCAAAATAGGGTTGAAGTTGTTTTATTCTGTAATATTTGCTTTTAATTGCTTGTTTAGGGTTTATATTGTAAAATTTTCCTGTTCTTTTAGATTCACGCATCATGTAATCAGATAACATGACGTGACCAGTCTCTTCAATATTAATTAACTTTGGTTTATAATGTTCCATCATTTCAAATAGTTTATCAGCTAAATCCATTGGCGCCATTTGACCTCTATGGTAATCAATTACATAAACGTTATTTTCAGCATCTACAGCAATTACCATTATAACAGAAAAGTCAGCTTTTACATTTTCACTTGAAGCAGGGTCAACACCCATAAATACATTTACTGGTATATCCCATATTTCATCTTCAACTTGTTGGACAATAACAGAAAAATTATTATCATTTTTAAAATGACCATCCCAATAATTAATGTTTTCTTTTTTAAATACACGAAAACTATCATCCATTGGTATATTTTGATACTCTTGATAAAAATAAGCTACATCACCTTCGGACACAAGTCTATCTCTTTCAGCTATAAGCCAATCATAGGGTCTATATGATTCCCATAAAACCTTAGGTTTACCTTTTTTATCTAAAACTTCTTTACCACTTGCAGAAAAGTGTCCAGGTTCATTTTCTTGTAGTATTGCTTGATAGAATAAACTATCCCAACCCTTAATCTTGCGCTTACCATTTCTATCGTAGGCAAGTGGACCAGCTATACGATTTAGGTACGACTCTTCATCTACTATTGTTCCAATAAATATTAATTTAGAATCACCTGAACCTGCAATAACAGCACCATTTAACCACGAACGAAATTGGTCACGCAATGTTTGAGTCGCTGTATTGCGTTCACCTTCACCATCGTCTATAACAGTTAAGGTTGGTCGATATGCTCCATACTTTAATCCACGCACTTTTTGCCCTGTACCACGAATAAGTACTTTACAAAAACTATTTGGTACGCCATTTTCATCAAAGTCTGCAATAAATTCTTTTTCTTCCTTGCCCCAATTACGACCTTTCCTGTCGCCAAAGAAATAACGCAACTTTTCGTTAAACTCTACTTCATTGCCAATAGTTTCTAAATAAAACTTAGATTGTTTTTCTGATTCTGAGATAAGCAAGATAAATTTTTCTTCACCAAATAAAATACGATGCAAGGGATAAATTAAATTTATTAAAGTAGACTTAGCATGACCACGAGGTGCAACTACAGCAAGCTTAGAGCCTACATCTAAGTTTAGCAGCTTGGATACAATGTCTTTATGAAAATCTGGAGACTTAGTACGAATATGGTAATGCATAGGTTGTTCAGGGTCACCAAGAATAAATTTAGCAAAAAAGAATATATCTAAATACATTCTTCGCATTAACTCTTCCCGTTCTTGATTCGTGTAGGAAAGTTCCATTATTTACGTTTTTTTAATTTATTTAATCGTGTGTATAGTTTTTGTTTTTTCTTTTTTTTTAATTCGTTTAACGTAGTCTTCATCCTAGATGAACCATCTGTAAAACGTAATTGATTAGTTGATAATTGTTTAGGCATCAGCTTTTCCCATTATATAGTTTTCATAAACATCTACTTTTTCTGACAACACATCTACCTCTTTTATCATATCTAGTATTAATGCCGATACTTTTGGTTCAACAAACATTTCTGCTCCATCCAATACTATTACTCCAGAGTAAGATGTATCAATCTCTATCGTGCTTGTTTCTTTCGGTACTTTCCGCTTGAATAACACCTTCGATTCCTTTTTCTTTTACAACATGCATTAGTCTACCAATATCTTTATCGGAAAGTTTTTGTCTAGCTTCAGCTAGTAGTTTCTTATCTCCATCTGATATCATAATAATATTTTGTGTCTTTTCTTCTTTTTCTCTTTTTGTATGCCCAAGCAAATCAGATATTCTATTGAGTGCATTTAATTTTGCATTTGGTGGTGCATCGTTAACAAACTCACGATATTGACTAGCTACCCAATCATCATCCATACCATGTTCAACTAGCTTTTCACGCATATTCATGCTAATCCTATCAATGATATGTTTTTTTCGTAAAATTCTAACACCTCTTCTAAGCGCTTGTTTGGGATTGTTGTCGCTGAAAGCGTGTGTGTAAGCATCAACGATTGAGGCTGTATCGAACTTGTTGTTCTTGTCCACTTGACCGTATTCGGAGATATAGTCTGCGAACTGTTTTTGGAGTACAGTTGCTGGGACATTTCGAACATACTGCTTATAGACGAGGTCATCTCCTGTCCAGCACTTTTGTTCTTTGGCATAGATTTTTTTATAATATGTTGGGGTTTCTCCAAAACCTGTACGAATAAAAGTAATCGGTTTGCGTTTCCCTTTAAGCTTGTTGACACGCTTTCCAGTAACTCTAACCACCATATTATCATGAGTGCGTATCCAATCGCCAATCTCTGCGTTACGCCAGTTTTTGATTGCTTTAATTCCAACAGAGTTTGCTTCATTGATTTCATATATTTCAAACTCCTTACCTTTGCAGGTTGCTTTCAATTTAAAAAGGTACTTTGTCTTCTTTTTCTTCTACCTTGTAGCTAACATAGTCTAAACCAGACTTAGCTGTTTTCTTCCAACCTGCTACGCTATATTCTACGCCTTTTATTTTTAACGTACCAGTATAATCTGGCTGCGTTTCTTTACTCTTACCTTGGTTAGCAAAGATGCTACCAGTCATATCCTTTTGTTCGTAAGCCATAATGTTTCCTTTCTTATGTGTTTAGGTGATTAAACCTAAGGTTTATAAACTATATAAGTAAACCTTTTTTTTATTATTATAAACCTATACTATCTCTTATAAACCTAAGATTTACTACAGGCAGAGCTATAAAAAGCTATTAGCTTTTGTATGGCTACCCTAATAGGGACCCTAATGCACACCCTATCTCTTTTGTAAAAATAGTGCAAAATTTTTATGGTGGGTACTATATATATAACGGTACCCCTCGGATACCGATTTCCTTCCTCAATAATACGTTGACCTGACTTTTTTCTCGTCAATAAAACAGCTTAAATCGCTCGCATTTGCAAACAATTATATTTTAGCTAGCTCTAGCCTATAATTCACCATTAATATATATCAGCCGAACAATCGGCAAAAAAAACAATAAACAACAGGAGACACAATATGTCTATAGTAAACAATAACATAACAATAGAAGACAACAACACCACCATATCAATTAAAAATGCTAGCACCGAATCGCTTGCAATAGTTGAAGACTTTGAGGCTGACTTTGGCTTTAGTCTTGATGAATTACCGAATCTTGACCTTGGCTTGGCTGAGTACTGTAACCAATTACCGAAGGACGAAGAGGCAATGCTAGCTTTATATCTTACTGAACTATGTGATGAGCAACCCCACTGGGATTGTGAAACGGATGCATACGACCGACAAGAAGCCTAGATAGTCTAACTATCCTTAAGAAAAACCCTACGATTAAGTTCGTGGGGTTTTTTTTTGCTCAAAATGTACGTTTATAGCCTTTTTTTATCTTAAGTAGGGTCGATATACACTCCGAGCTAGAAAACCCCATAAAACCCCCAAAGCAAGCGTTAAAACAATACACAAGCAACCAAGCCTAACCCCATAACCCCAAAAACTATAATAAAACCTCAAAACGTACCTAAAAAAGCCGAACTAGAACGCATAAGATAAAAGCCTTGTCTTTAGTTTTGGCTATGGTTTTGGCTATGGTTTTGGTATCGGTTTTGGTTCGAACCTATTTTATTTCTTTTATTACCTTTTAATTGTTTTATTTGTAGGATATATCATTATACCACATTTTTAAGGTTTATATTAAGTAGGAACGTAGTGACTACTTAATTAAACCATATAAAAATGAGGAAATATGATAACCTACGAAAACAAAACGATAAAAGATGAACTTGGAGAGCCGACCACCTTTACCTCGGTGAAGTTGACAGGTGAAGAGGCTTTCGCTTTATCCCCTTACAATAAATTTAAAAGCAAGAAGAAGGCTAACAGTTTCGTCTCTAGCGTCAATAGAAGAATGAAGCAGAGAGGAAAGCTTTACTATATAGGTTCAGCTATGATTGAAAAAGCTAGCAGAGAAAACGAAGCTAATTTAAGCGACAAGCTAAAAGATAAATTTAACGGAGGTATTTAAATGAGAAAAAACACTCAGCATACAATCAGCATAATGATTGACATGGTATTATTTGTAACCCTTTTTATGCTAGCAAGTAGTTTGATAGGTTTATCAATATACTTATTCAGCAGATTAATTAATTTATTTTAAGGAGACAGTCTTATGACTTTAATAAAAAATAAATATAAGTGCTCTATTTGTAAAGATGTAATACCACGAACTATTATCGGTGAATTTACATGGGATGATGGTCATAACGCTGAACCTGTTAAAAAGGGCAGGTGCTGTAATCATTGCAACGACACAGTAGTTATACCAACAAGAATAAAATTATTAGTTAAATCACAATGAGTAGCAGTTTAAAGAATTATTTTAATAATAAAAAATCTAAATTAAAAAAGAAAAGCCACAGAGTAAATTTCCCTAAAAAGGGAAGGGATTGGCAAAAAGAAAAAGAAAATAAGGAGAATAAATAATGAAGGCATTTGTAGAGCATATGAGAAATAATAATGGAAATGTTGTTAAGAATCAATTTATAAATCATTTAAATAATAAAAAAGTATTTCAAAGTTACGATACAATAATTGCTACTGTTGATGATGATGGAACTGTAACGTTAGACAGTAAATCTTGGAACTATTCAAGAACAACAAGTAAATATAGAAATATATTCTTAAATGAAACCACAAAAAGCACCGAAGATAAAATTAAGGATGGAACGTTCAAGCTAGCAAATTTAAATACAACACTATGGTAGGATTATGTTTAGCATACTTGAATAAATGAAAGTATGATAAATATAACCACAATTCAAAAACCAATAACCAAGGAGAAATTATATGAATCCCCATACTTATACACAAGATGAAGTATACGATTTTACGACTAGGGAGCTAAAGCTCAAGTGTATTGAGAAATGTAAAGTTAAAGGTATTAAATCCTCATGGGTGCAAAGCTGTTCCAATGGAGACAGAATGAATTATTTAATTAGTGGTGTAACCCCTGATGAATCGAAAACAACACCTCCTGCAAGTCCTCCTGCTGCGCACCCTGCTAGCACAAGCCCGAACAAGACACCAAGTGCTATTCAAAATGGTAGCATTGAAGACATGATTGTAAAGCACCTTGAAAACAAGTTGGAAAACAAAGTGCAGACTAGCATGAAAATTATGCAAGACCAAGTAGCGACTGAACTTGAGCAGGCACAAGATAGCTTGCGACCTCAGAGCATAGAAATCAAGGGCAAACCTACGATAAATTTAGAAGACGATGAAATTAGGCACCCTGCATTTGAGGATGTGTTCGAAGCGTTATTCTACAAGCAGAATGTATGCTTGGTCGGTCATGCAGGAACAGGTAAAAGCACACTCGTAAAACAGGTCTGGGATGTTCTTGCCGATACAGAAGACTTACAAGCTAGCACAACTTTCCAGTATATTGGATGTTCAGCAGGGTTAAGTGAAGCACAGTTACTCGGTAAGATGGATGCGCATGGTAAATATCATACAGGACTTGTTGTGGATAAGTTTGAAAATGGTGGACTAAATTTATGGGATGAAGCTGATGCTATGGATGGTAATGCAGGACTGATTAGAAATGCTATGTTAGATGGACAAGGATATATAGCTGTACCGAATAGAACAGAGAATCCAATCGCATGGAAACATGACAAGTATTACGATGCTAGCTGTATGAATACCTTTGGTGACGGACAAGACTTTACATATAGTGGCAGAGGACAACAGGATTCAGCTACTTTAGACAGGCTAGGAGATACCACCATATTCGTTGATTATGACAAAGGCTTGGAGCTAGCTCTTATCGGTGAAGAGGATAAAAAGTGGGCAGATATGTTATGGGAGCTTAGAGAAAATGCACAAAAAGAACATCTCCATGAACGGATTATAAGCACACGAAGGTTCGCAGATGCTCAAATATGGGCAAAAGCAGGCAAGTCAAGAAGGTGGTACTTAGACAGGATAACAGTAGCTTGGACTGATGAAGAAAAAGACAAAGTAGCCCTTAATTCACTTAAACAATCATACGGAGGTTAATGTGGACAGAAAGTACGAAACATTACAATTTGAATCACTCAAACACATGCAATCTGAAATAAAGCGTAATGGATGGGAGCATAGCAAAACTGAGCAAAGATTCAATCATGAATGGACATATGGAAGTCATTTTGATAATTATGATACTCATATGCTAGCACTTAACCAAGGGCGTACTTCACCAAGTCTTATACGACACTATAAGAAAATTAGAAATATGCTAGAACGTAAATTAAAAGTATCAAAATATGCAGGTAAAGGCTTGTCATGTAAACGTAAACGTAGATATACAGATGATGGGGATGAAATAGATATTGACAGATTTCTAGCAAATTCTGACACACCTTGGGTAATAACTAAGCGTAAAAGCAAGTCGAGAAACATAAAAATAGCAATTAATTTTGGATTATCTTGTGGCAATAATGAGCAGAGCTTTGCTAAGATTGTAAGTGCAGGAGCGTTCTTAAGTGATTTGCTTACTAAAATGGGTTACTCTGTAGAGGTATGGGGAGTCGATGCAAGTGGTTACAGAGGAAGCTTGGACTTAGATGAAGTATGTACAGCGATAAAAATAAAAGATAGTGGGCAGAAATTAGATATACAGCGTGTACTTAGCATAGGATTGACAGGATTATTTAGAAATTTAGTATTTGGAATTCTTGAAAAAAGATGGAAATCAGATTCTTCGCTTGGAACGCAAGTACAGATGTGTAATGAAATACGGAAAGAGCTTGGTTTTAACTATGTTATAGAACAAGAAATTGTAACCGATGAAAAGAAAACTTTAGATTACTTCGAAAAAGCAATATCAGACCTAGTAGAGAAAAGGGATGGTAAAACATGGGATTGGTTATAATATAATTACATTTTGATATGAAATGAAAAATGAATTATATTAAAACACAATACCCAAAAGTAGATTAGGAGCTACCATGACAGATAAAAAAAGAGAAACGATGCTAGAAATGGCTTACGATTATGCAAATGATATGACTTGTTTTAGTAATATAGTAGGTGCAATAATTGAAACATCAACTGAAGAAAAAAAGCATAAAATTAAATTGTTGTCGATATTTTGGCATATATTTTCAGATAATGCTACAATGGGAAAAAGAGCGAAAGAAGGAGAAATACAAGCACAAATAGGTTTTCAGAAACTTACAGATAACATGGCTAGGCAAATAGGCATTATTGAGGATTCTGAAAGCATTATTTTTAAAATAGTAAAAGAAAAAGATAATGCGATAACTACTTCAGCTCAAATAATTCCTAAATTTGATGATGATTCAAACATTCCTACAAAAAACGAGATTGAAATGATGATAAAAACACATAAAAATAAAGGAGCAGAAGCGTAATGACTGAAAATGTAATTAATAAAATTACTGAAATATTTGATTCACAATCAAAGTTATTAAAACAACTAACAGAGCAAGCTGTTACTAATACTAAAGATATTAAAAAAATAAAGGAGAGACTAAATGAACTTGACAGCAACAAAAGAAAATGAACCTTTTATTATAAAAGGAGTAACAGCGCAAGAAATGGAGAATGAAGGTTACTTTATAAATGTAACAAATTATGCGCAGCAATTTGGTATTCAACCAATAGTAAGAATAACCCAAGGAGTTGATAGTTTGCTAGCAAAACTTAGCGATGACCATAACCATTGGGACAGTTACCATGATGCACTTGATTCACTAATATCTCTATTTAGAGAAAAAGTAATCGAGTTAAGTGATAACAAACTTAAATACTTTGAATCATGTGGAGATATGATTACGCTTAAATTTCACGAACATAAGATATGGATAGCAAAAGATTATACAAGTGGAGATGCTGTACATATATTTTTACCAAACGAGTATTAAACTAAAGGGAAAAAACAATGAAAGTATCACAGGTTATAAGAATTTTAACTGATAATTATGAATTGGATGATAATATTATTATAGATTGGTTTGGGCATGAAATGTACGATGAAGAAACAGACGAAAATTTATGGAATAAAGTTGTTACATCCGTTGAAATGAATAGCAAAGTAGAGTACGCTTCCGAACAAATGCATGATATTATAAATGAAGTAATATTAGAAGAAAAAGGAGAAATCTAATGACTAATACAATAAAACCCCTTACACAAATACAAAAAAAGTATCTTAAAGAACGTGTTGATGATATAGTTAATTCTTTTAACAGGCAGATGGAAAGAGCATGTAGAGATATAACACCGACTGACATAGAGGGTAATAAAACGCTTTTTAAAGCTTTAACAACAGGCGACCTTGATTGGATGCATGATACAAATATTGCTAGCATGGTAAAAACAAAGGTCAATCAAGGAGATTTTAGCACATACTACTCTAATGGAGTAGGTACTTTAGAGCTACAGTTGATAGACTTGATTGTAGGTGTAGATGACTTTGTTAAAAAAAGAAAAGACATAGGAAAAGCGCAAGAAAAAGCAAAACATGAACTAATGAATCAATATCGTTTAAAAGCAGAAACCTTAACAGATAAAGCTATTTTAGAAGGAACAGACATATCCAAGCAAGTAGACTTCTTGAGAATAGAGTGCAATACAGCTGTTGTGCAGTATGTTCAAGAATGGAAACACGTTGATACTTGGGATAAAAAAGACGAAGTTACAATGTCTAAAGCAAGCGAAATGGTAGCTTAGTATTTAAAGAGGATGAGGGTGCTAGCAAAAAACTAACACCCTCTAGTTCGACATTGAGAAAGGAGAGGATGTGAACTTTGACAGATATTAGAATTTATATCCATAATTAACAAGTATGCAAAGTATTAATTACAAAAAAACAAATATTTCTTGCATATAATACAATACTTTAATAAATTAAAAGGTAATACGTTATGAAACGCAATACTAAACTATGTGAATTAGAAAACTTTCAAGAGTTTTTTATTCCAAGCATAAACACAAAAGGAATTCTTATTTCTAACGGACTTGGCAGTTCTAAAGTTATTTATAAAAATGTAAAGCTCACAGATAAAATGGGCGAACGTACATCTGTTAGAGATGTAACTCAACACATATCACCTGAAACTGAGGTAATAACAAATGGAAACATTAACAGTAAACTTCAAAAAAGATTCAGTCGGAAAAATTAATAAAATAAAGATAATATCATATCTTGAAAGAAAAGGAATTCCTTTTAAGTTTAAATCTGAAAAAGAAAAACCTATTCCAAAAAAAATATGTGATAAATGTGGCAGTTTGCTTTACGAAAACCCTGATTGTGATGAATGTATTCGCAATGTTGTAGGGGAAGTTTATTACGGAGAATAATTAACATTAGGCGCAAGTTATTTTAGTTTATTGGTTACTAAAATCGCAAGGTTTTTATTGTTTCCTTGTTGTCTCTCCTTGCGCCTTTATTTTTAAACAGTAAAAAAAGGAGAAAAGATGAGTAAAAAAGAAGATAAATGGGCGAAGAATAATAAATTAGTTGCTGTATATATAAATGAAAGTATGCATTATCGTTTAGATATGTTAGCAAGAAAAGAATCGAGGTCATTAAGTTCGCAAGTAAAACACATGATGCTTTATTATTTTGAAAATGAAACAGAATGGAGTTCCAAAGGAAGTCTTACTATTAATAATGGTAATATTACTTTAGATTAAACAGATAAAAAGAGAAAGGAGTTGTTATGCCTGTAGATATACATGGAAAACAATATGCAACTGTTAACGAAAGAATAACAGAACTTCACAATGATTACAAGGGAAGTTGTTCTATTATAACAGAAATTGCAGAATCAGATAGTGGAACAGTAAGAGTAAAAGCAACGTTAACGCTTGTTGAAATGAGCGAAGGATTGGTTAGTCACAGCAATACCTACACAGGACATGCTGAAGAGATTATCGGTTCTAGCTTAATAAACAAAACTAGCGCACTTGAAAACGCAGAAACGAGTGCAGTTGGTAGAGCGCTTGCATTTGCAGGTTTTTCAACAGATGCTAGCATAGCTTCGGCAGATGAAGTTGCTAACGCTATAATAAATCAAAACAGTACCCCTTCCACGACACAAAAAGCACAAGATGAACAGGTTGATAATACTGATTACGATAATCTTGATTGGAAAGTTGAAAGAGAAAACGCTCTAACCTTTGGTAAGAATAAAGGTACAGCTTGGAAAGACATAGAGGATGGTTACTTAGCTTGGCTAGCAGGCAAAAAAGATAGTAAAAACGCTCGCTTTGCTGACTTAGAGCAAAACTACAGGATTGTAATGCAACCTACAAGCAAGCAAGAAGATAAAAAACCTGAACCAAAAAAGATAGAAAATGTTTTAGAAGAGCATATTCAGGATTTATTCGATGAATAAAAAAAGCAAAGAAATTGTTTCACATGCTGTTTACTCTACAACAGGAAATGTTATTGGTGTTGTTATTGATGATACATTTCACAAGAGAGTAAACTCAAGTAAGCATTTCTTAAGAAAACCACCTGCGATTGCATTTGATGAAAGGAGTATTTTAGATGCTGAAAAACTTGGAGCTAACAAGCTAATGGTACACGACAAAGATACAAAACGTAGATACATGGCTAGTTACGAAGAGTTTAAATCTAATGCATTTAAAGTTGATAGAGGTTTTGGAAAGCAAGAGGCTCTAGCTATTGCTTATTGGCGAGTGCTTGACCCAAAACAAATGACAATGTTTAAATCGTAAAACAATTAGGGGTGATTGCTTTTAATTAACTAATTGGTTAGAGTTTTTGAGGAGTCGAGGCTATAATTGATTGGTAATTTGAAAAGTGAAAAGTGTTGGCGCACTCACCCCTAATAATTTAAAAAGGAATAACAATGGCAGATATTAATTTTAAAGATAAAACAGTAAAAGAACTTGTAAAGAAATTTATAGTTCGTAGTATTACTTCTAGTAAAAAACATGGAAATACAATAGACCAAGTAAAAAAACCCAATATTAAATGGGTAGAAGAAGCTTTAGAAGAAGCAATGGATTTGTGTGTTTATTTGCAAAGATTGCATGACAAATTAAAAAAGGAGAGTTAATAATGAAAAGAAAAACGTACATGAGAAACAGAAAGTTTACAAGTCACAATGCACTTTCACAAAAAGAGATGTTTATAAATGATATGAAGAAAAAACTAAAAAAACTTATGGAAGGAGTAACAGATAATGGGAAGACAACAAAAGCAAAAAGGCAATAGAATTGAACGCAAGATTGTAGGTATGCTAGCAGAGCGCAGCGTAGAATCAAAAAGAACCTGGGGTTCTTCTGGTGCTAGCATGGGATTAGATGACGAAGTAGATATTGTTATATCAAAAATAAACGAAGTTAAGCTAGATAACGATATATATTTGCAGGTAAAAGGAAGAAGAAAACTAGCAAACTATATTAAGCCTAAAGAAAACGTTATACAAGCTCAAGTACTTGTTCAAGATAGAGAGCAACCTTTGGTTGTTATTAACTTTGAAGATTATGTAGAATACATTAAATTAAAAAACGCATGACTAAAAAACAATTAGAGGAAAAACTAGAAGAACAAACAAGTTCAAACATTCAAATGAACGAAGCTTTAATGTACATAGTAAGTATAGTTAAAGCTTGGCAGAATAAAAAAATTGGCAATTTAAGAGCCATAACAACAATAAGTAAAGTATTCATTAAAAAGGAGAAAGAAAATGAAAGTAAATCTTGATGACACAATAATGCAATCAAAAACAATGACACAAGTTTGCAAATTACTAGAAGAGATGTGCATAGAATTAAAAAGATTATCTCGTAAAAATGCAGAGCCAAATGAAAATACAAAGGATTTAATATCTTTAGGTCGTTATGTAAACAATGTTAATAAAAAACGACTTAATGTAATTAAAAAATACAAAAAAGCATGACACACAATGGCAAGACACTACTTTGTGGAGACAAAATTACATTCGCATCAGGAATGGATAATCAAGGTGAGAAAGAATATTCTTACGGAGAAATTGTCTCTTTTAGTGGTAAGAAAGGAGAATTGTTTGTACATATAAATAGGTATGGTAAAAACAAACAATATGTAATAGTAAAACATGAGGATGTAATCAATGTTATTGAAGAAAAAGGAAAATAAAAGTCCTGCGTTTCAATTTTACGCAAGAGATTTTTTAGCTGATATTAATGTTCAATTAATGACAATGGAAGAGCGAGGTATTTATATAACTTTGCTAGCATACGCTTGGATTGAGAAAGGAATACCAAGTGATACAAGTAAACTAAAAAGACTATGTGGAAACCCTGACGACTTTGACAGCGCAATTCAGAATGTATTAAATTGCTTTCAAGAGCATGATGGTAAATATTATAATCCAAGGATGGAATCTGTTCGTTCTGAACAGTTAGATAGAAAACAAAAGATGAGTGACGCAGGCAAAAAAGGTGCTGAAAAAAGATGGAATAATGGGGTAGCCATACAAAAGCCATTAGCTAAATATAACCCTGCTACTGCTACTGCTACTGCTACTGCAAAAATACCTTATACAGACATACAAGGTTTGTATAATAAAAAATTAGGTAAAGTATTACCTAGTATAAATACACTAACTAATAAGAGAAAGTCTTTAATATGCTCTATATGGAAAGATAATCCTAATATAGAGTTCTTTGATACATTGTATGGTAAAGTCTCTAAAATACCTTTTTTAACAGGTGATAATGACAGAGGATGGAAAGCAGACTTTGATTTTGTACATAAGATGGATAAAGTTGTTAAAATAATGGAAGGTGGATATGTAGGTATAGGTACGAAAAAAGAAGGTAATGTATTTAAAAGACCTGAAGATATAGTTTATGTATGTCCTAAACATCCTAAACATGAAAAACGCAAAGGAGATAGAAACCTATTTGCTTTCTGTGGTATTAAAGATTGCAGAGAAAGAATGGTGAATAGAGACGCTGAGAATTTTGAAAAGCTAGTTGAAGAAGCGCTAGCTGGTTAGCAGCGCTGGCAGCTATGTTGCTAGCATATCTGGAGCTACAACCTCTATAAACTTATCAATAGTTCCCTTACCACCTGCATTATAATGTTTCAACCAATATTCAGCTTGGCTTTCTACATCGTCTGATTTAGGCAAAGGCGAAGGCACGCGCCTATATACAAGTCTAGCCATACATATAGCAAAAGCTAGATTAATAGTCAAAAGTCTTTCGCAGTCTTGAACTGTAGGAATCTCATTTTTATATTTATCATCTAACTCACATGCCTCAATAACGTCATACCATAATCCTTTACGATATTTAAGATAGTTATTAAAAATATCAAAAGCTGTATTTGGTTCTACTTGAAAAAATGAACGAGCTATTTTGCTAGGATATTGCATCAAAGCCCTATACTTTGATTCTACAAGCCCCGTGTTGAATACCATTGTGCTAGCTTGCTCATTATAAAGTCCTACCCTATTAAGAGTATCTTCAATAATTTCTTTCATATCTCTATATAAGTATTTCATTTTTATCTTTCTTTTTTTTATTTTTAAGTTGTCTTTTATAGACTTTGATAGCGTTGCGCTTTTTCCGTCTTTCTTGCTTTCTAGCTTTAGCGTTTCTGTTAGGCATTTAAATAATTTACACATACATAATTAAGATTCATATACTTTACCTCTATAGATTGAGCGACCTTCATAGATTCCAACAGTATCTATTTGAAAATTTTCATCTGTGTATTCAACAATTCCCACCCCTTGTTGCCAATTATACCTAGTTCCTCCACCAGGAACTACTCCATCTATCCTACAAAGAGTTCCACAAGATATTGCTTGATATATTTTTGGCTTTCCATGTGTCCATACTGTTTTATGCGCCATCTCTAATCTATGTACATGACCTTGAATTATACTAATTCTTGGAGAGTTTAATAGTTTCATAACACTTTGTCCACTTTGTGCGCCTACCTTTATACCATGTATGCAAACTAAATTATTATTTATATAAAACTCACCATGAGGATAATTGCCAACATATTGTACATCTAATTTATCTAGTCCCAATAAATAAGGTACGGATATTATTGGTGCAGACTTTGGTTCATTAGCAGGCTTTATACCATACGCTTGAATTGTGTTTTGCACAATACTATCAATCATTCTTTTTTCGTGATTGCCTTCTATGTATACCATTTCCTTGCAATATGGTCTTAACTCTGTAATCCATGAAGCTACATAATCTAAGCTAGGTTGTGTCGTAAAATAAAACTCAGGAGAACGTACAAAATGTGTAGACCAATCAGGCAAGTCTAGCATATCACCTAGCATTATTATTCTATCAGGGTTTATATCTTTTATTATTTGAGTAGCAATAGAAATTGCTCTTAAATCATGTAGAGGTGTTAACTTCCCTGTTTCAAGGTCTCGCTTAAATCCACATTGAGAGTCTGGTAATATTACATCTACTTTTAATTTTCTTTTTGGTGTTTTAACATTGAATCTTAATGGAGATGTATTTGCGCCTTGTACTGATGGAAACTCACATATAACAGGAGTTTTTCGCATTAAAGTAGCTCTAGCTTGATAATTAGTATGTGTATTCCATACTATCCTTCCATCTATTTCTTCTTTAGCAGAAACATCCCATTGATTGACTTTAAATGATTCTACTTTCCAGTCACTTTTATTAATATCAAATTTTGCTAGCAAATCATCCAGCGTTGGAGGTTTTTTTTCTTTAAAGTTACCTTCTATTGTAGCGTAATTATTTTCTTTAGTTAGTGAAGATGATGAAGAGTTTTTACTAGAGAAGTTTGTATAGTTTTTATTAAAGTCTTTTATGGTCTTATTGGCTTTAACGTTACCATTACGGACTTGCCTTCTTACCATGCTGTATGTCCGTTTATGACCAAATTCTTTAGTTAAAACTTCAGCAGTTTCTTTATATGTAAAGCCTTGTTCAATTAAGTCTTTAGCTTTTTGCTGTTCTTCCCTAGTCCACGGTCTAGGTTTTCTCATATTTTTAATCTAATCGTTTATTTTTTTCTTAAACTCTGCAAACCAAACATCATCGAGTTTATTCTTGCTAGATTTAACAAGTTTTTCAACAATCTGTAAAGCAATCTTTTTTAAAACTTTCTCACTTACCATTGTTTTTACACCTGTGATTACAAAACCTCTAACAAAAGGAATATATAAACCACCACCTATAACAGCAACAGTTCCTAATACAGCTGTCCAATTACTTTGAATCCAATCCATTATTTCTCCATTCTTTATACTTTAACAATAGTGTTAATATACCAATTAACACACCAATAATCATACCAAAAAATTGTATTAAAGGGGACAGCACTTCTATCATTGGCAATATACAGCCTCCAAAGCTTGTTGCGATACCTAGTATCGGATGTTTTTGTAAATAAGATTCCATTTTATGCAAATATTCTATGTGATTTTGTTTTGCTAGCTATTTTTTTGGGCTGATTAGAGTGCTGCTTACCTTTTTTCTTATCTTTTCTTTTGGCAGCAGTAGTGCTAGCATATTCAGCAGCAGTTAAATCTTTTATAGCTTGTTCTGGTAAATATCTTTCACCAGTTTTGCTAGATTTTTTACCTGATTTAGTACGCCATTTTTGTTTTGTCCACGCCTTAAGACTTCGTTGGGATTTTTTTAAAGCCATTAACGAAACCCACCACCTCTGGCTTTATATTTTTTTGCTAGCATTTGAGCTTTTCTAGCTGACCATTGACCAGCAGCGCCACCTTTTGTCCCAGCTTTTATAGCTTCAAAAATTCTTTTGCGCATAGTAGGTTTTGTATAATTACCTGCTTCGTTTACTCTTGATTTGTTTTTTTTTTGCATAAGTTTTTTAGTTTATTTATAAACTACTTTTTTTTTCTTTTTATTTTTAGAAGCAGGTTTTGGTTTATTGTTTGTAGATTTTTTCTTTTTCATTTTTTACTTTTTTTTGAACCTTGGGTTTGGACCTCCGTAAGCCCTTGTTGTGTTTTTTGCTACTTTTCTTCTTTTACTTTTTCTTCTTCTTAATGTATCATCTTTTTTAATAGCTTTAGCTACAGCTTTAGATTTACCTCGTTGAGGATTAAATCTTGGGTCAGATGCACCTTTTTTGCGAGTTACTTTTCCCATACCATAACCATAATCAGGGTCTTTGCTTGCTTGCTTTAAAGAAGTAAAATCTCTTTCTTTCTTTAAGAGTTTATCAGTTTTATCTTGCATTATTTAACCTATTTATTTTTTTTTCTTTTTTTTCTATCTTTTGCATAACCAGAAATAGCTCCCATAATAGCGCCTCCAACTACACCAGATTGATATTGTTTTCCTCTTCTTACAGTTTTTCCTTTTCCTCCTGTTACTCCTATTGCAGAAGCAGTACCAGCTCCAACTAAAGCACCTTTTAGCATTGACTTAGCTGTTCCTTTTGCTCTTGACAACGTTTTTTGTCTATGAGTCAGATTTCTTTCTGATTGCAAAATTTTATCAGTCGGGTCTTTTTTTGTTTGTTTCTTTTTTGTTTGCATTATTTAGCCTTACTTTTTCTTTTTTGTTTAGAGCCACGACCATTTCCTATTTTAGCTTCTATATAGTTTAATTGGTCAGTAACTTCATCATTTAATTGTTGAAATTTGTCTACCATTACGTTTTTAGCATCAATTAATTTAATAATTATTTGATGTAAATCATCAATTTTTTTGTTTAACTCGTTAGTCATCCATTTGAATGTCATCCAAAGAATACCAGCAGCTAATCCAGCAAAACCGATTTCTGTCCAATTTTCAATCATTTATTTTTTCCAAGATTTTTTAGCAGTTTGTTGTGCTTTTTTATTTAAATCTCGATAGTGAAAAAGACGAACGCTAGATTTTGTATGGGTTTTACCAGAATGTAAATGATTATTAGCCATTTTGTGCATAACACCTTTATGTTCCTTGCCATCTTTTTTGTAATGTTTTAATCCTATTGCCATAATGCTACCAACTTTTCTTTTTAAGCCAAATCATTAAAAACATATTAAACCTTATTACTTTCTTCTTTTGTTTCAGTATTTGTTTCTGCATCTTTAAAAGATGCTGCTAATGCATCATGAAAAGCTTGTCTACCAAACTGTAATTGTTGCAAATTAAATTTAGAGGTTGTTAGTTTTCTATCTAAATCTTGCACATGTGCTAGCATAACTTGCTGTTCTTGATTTAAATCATCAAAATAATAATCCTTATTATCTACTGTTACTACTGGTTTTTTTTCATTTACTTTTTTAACCATTATTAACTCCTTATTTTTTTTGTTTAGTTTTCATTGATACAGTTGGATTTTTAATTTCTACTGTTTCCATTATTCTGTGTTTTATACACCAATAACTTTTTCCGTTATAAATATCATCTATTAAGTAAACATGAGAAACATCTTTATTGTCTAGTATTCTATTTCCCATAACATTAGGGGCGCAAGAAAAAATAAACACCCAAGCTATTAACACAAATGCTATTCTAATTACTACCATTGTTAATCCTATAAGCATCTATATACAAATCATTATATATGCCCAAGCTATCTGCTTTCCAGATAGCCTTTCTCATTAAGCTGTCTAGCTCAAACATTTCTTGTGATAATTCTTCTCGTGTCTTGCCTATGTAATAATCTTGACAGCTAAATATGCTAAACATAAATGCTACCATAAATCCTACTATAACAAGTGCGTGTAAAGCTTTACTAGCATCTGCCCATTCGTTTAACTTCTTATGCATTTACCAAGGCTTTCCTTTTCCTTGAGTTGGATTTTCTTTAACGTCTATTTCGTTTGCAATTCCATCTTCTATTCCCTTAACCCCATCATCTCCAAGTTTTGTTTTTACCCATCCAACAACCGTGTCTTCATCTAGCTTATCGTATTTTACAAAACTTGATAAATCAGATGTATCTAGTCCAACTTGACCATAGTTCCTAGCAGAATATGTAACTTTTTTTCCATCTTTTGTTACTTCTTTTGAATCATTAGCATCCCAATGAACAGACGTAACTACGTTTGATTTACTATCTTTTGAAATATCGTAGTTTAATGTATTTATTGACCATTTAATTGCCATTTTTTAACTCCTGTTGTATTTAATTCTTTACGCATTTTCTAAGGCTTCTACTTTTGCTGATAGTTCTTGTATAGCTTTTACAAGTGTAGGAATTATAGCACCATCGTTCATCATTTGATATTTTGGTTTTCCTTCTTCATCAACTCCATCTTTTTCGTATTGCACAGCTTTTGCAATAACCCCTTGAAGTTCGTGGGCTATGAATCCCTCTCTTTCAATAGTAGGAGATTTTTTAAAATTATATTTTCTTGGTTTTAAAGCATTAACTCTTGCTAAAGCATCTACATCTAAATCTTCAATATTTTCTTTTAATCTATAGTCTGAACTATAAACATAAGTTTGGTCTGTTCTTAATTCAGCAACAGTTGAACCATCATCCTGAATTATTATAACTTCACCACTTCCGCCTGTTCTATTAAAACAACCTGCTATACCATCAGCGTTTTTAACGGTAAATTTATTACTTGGGTCATTGTCTCCCACTCCCACAAATCCTGAAGATGCAATACGCATTTTTTCACTAAGAGAGCTACCATTATGTGTATAAAACAATAAATTTGAAGATGTTTCACCTGAAGCTCTGTCTGCTTGTATAATTGCAACATTGTTTGAATGGTCATAAAAATAAATACCACCAGTACCTACGCTATTTGCATTACTATGCCCTTGTAATTGCAAAACAGCAAAATTATTATTACTTCCATGATTTACTGAAGATATGCAAAGCTGTCCTCTTTCATTGCCAAAATCATTAGCTAATGAAGTACCTTTAATTATAAGCTCACCATCAGATAGAATACGCATTCTTTCAGCAGTATTTGTTGTAAATGTCATAGCGTTTGCACCGTGGTCGTAAACTATTTTTCCAATATCAGTAGCGCCAGCATCACCAAATGATATAATATTATTATAACCTCCCGTTGCTAATAAACCAATTCCACCATCTGCTCCTCCACTTGAAACTTGCAATTTGTGAGCAGGACTTGTAGTTCCTATACCTACTCGTTGATTAGCATCAATCGTAATAGAAGGAGAATTAGCAGTTTTAAATGTCATATTACTATTGTTGTTATCGTAAATAATGACACCTCGATAATTTCCAGCAGTAGCATCACCCATTGCTATCGTACAAGTTGAACTTGCACCTCCTAACATTGTCATTCCAACTGCACCACTATTTTCAAGCACTAGCTCATCGGCAGCTGCATTTGGAGATACACTCCCAGCACTTGCTGTATGTATATGAAATGTAGCGCTGTCAGGTACTATACCTATACCAGCTGTTGTTGTGCCTAAGTATAAAGCTGAACCAGTAGCATCTCCATCTTCAACTTGCAATGGAGTACTTCCAACTCCACTAGAAGCTATTTTTAATAATAACGGATAAGTACTTGCTATTGTATTTCCTGCTAATGTTGCCATTATATTTTCCTATTCATAATTTAAATTATATCATCCCAATTACGCTGTTCATTTTCCCATACGTCATTAAGATTTGTTGAGTTCCACATATCTCTTGCAAGACGAGCTACTTGAGTAACTATAGAATGTAGGCTAGTACTTAAAGCTAGCACTACCAATCACCTTGATATGCTACTATAGTACCAGTTGCTAACCTAAAACCAGTCCATCTTCCAAATATTGTCATACCTTGTGGAAATGTATTACTTGTATCAATAGCATCGCCATTACTACTAGCTGTTCCTATATAAGAAGAATCTTGAGGTGTTAGGGTTGTAAATGTTGTATCTTCTAAAAATTGAATTGCTATAACTTTTTTACTTGTTATATTATCAGTACCATCTTCAAATATTGCACCTAAATGACCTACTGTTTCAGTAACATTTAAAGCTCCAGTTTTATTAACTTGTAATGCTGCATAATCTCCATCTGCTCCACCTAAAGTTGCTAAAGAATCATTTCTAACAGTTAATGCCATAATACCAGTATCACCTGAACTGTGAGCTGCGTCTTCAGCTTTAATAGCAGTTTCTATAGTTTCTACAGCTCCTTCTATTTCTTCTGTATCGGTTTTAATTGTATCTAATACAGTATCTATCTCAGTATTTTTTGTAAGTATGCTATCTAATACAGCATCAAATGTATCTATCTTTGAGTTGGTTGATGTTATTAATGTTTCAATTCCATCTACATGACCTTTAATAGCATTTGTATCTTCATCTATAGTGCCTAATAATACTTCCATAGCTGCTAAATCTGTAACTGCTGGGTCGTCAGATGCTAAAGTTACTCTTTGTACTCCAGCTGCAACAGCTCCAGCGCCACCAACAAAATCTGTTCCTGCTATATTAGCATTTACATTTAAGTAATTTCCGTCTACTGCATTATCTAACAATTCTACAGCCGTTTCGATTGCTTCTGTATCTATTTTAATAGTATCAAGAACTGTGTCTATAGCAGTTAATAAAGTTTCTACTCCGTCAACATGTCCTATAATTGTTGCTTGATTAGCAGCAGTAGCAGCACCAGCAGGCAACGCACTTGATAAAGTGTCAACTTGGAGATGTCCATCGGCATCCACTAAAGGTACATAGCTTGTACCACCTGTTCCTGTTTTTACTGTGTGACTGAACATAAGCATTGAATCTTCTGCTTTGTCAGTATGCACTTCTATGTTTATATCAGAACCCTCTGTTTTAAGGGTTACATTATCAATATCAACTTTCAGCGCATCTTCATCAGTATTTAAAACTCTGTTTAGCGCTTCAGCAGCTGTATATTCTTGTATTCCAGCCATAACTTGTCCTTTATGAATTTATATCAAAAACCTAATCAAATTAGTTTTATGATTGTTTAATTTATATATGCTAGCAAAAGCTAGCAAATCCTTTTTATTACTTTTTAAATGGAAATGGTTCATTTAGTATTTTATTTTCATAAAAACTATCCATTAATATTTTAAATTCTTGTTTTGTTTCTTCGTTTAAAAAACCTGTTGCTTTCCCAGTTCTTTTGTTTACAGGACTAATTTTTTCTAAATCACTTAAAATATTACTATATCTTTCATTGTCTTGTGGATACATAGTTACAAATCGAGCTAAAAAATATGCTCTTTGTCTAGGTGTAAAATTTGCTGCAATTTCAACTAATCCTTTTGTAAGCGTAAGTGTGTTTTTAGATAATTTTTCTGTATAGTATTTTACTCTATTAGCATATTCTTCTTGACCATATTCTGCACGATATTCTTCTAATCTATTAACAACAGCAGTATGTATTTGTTGTTGTTTTTCTGGATTGTCTTTATTATTAACTATTGCTAGCGCAGCTAAGTTGAGTTCATTATTCATTTCTGTTCGTATTGAGTTTCTTTCTTTATCAAGCTCAATAGCTTTTTCTTTTTCAGAATATGATTTATCTTCTGGAAATACAAATATCCTATCTCTTAAAGTTCTCATTACAGGAGAATCTAATGCAGGAACACCTATATATTTAGCTGCATTTCTATCGTATTCATATAAATCTTCTTCTGTCATTAATTTTCTCATTTTATCATAACCACCTAAACCAATATCGTAATAAGTATTACCTCTTGCAATAAATTTTTCGGTTGTATACTTTACTTTAGCTGGACTTGCATTAAAAAAATTAGCTATATCTTTATAAAGATTTTCCTCATTAAAATTAGTTTTTAATGATTCTTCTACATTTTTTTCACCACCTAAATATATATCTGTTTTATATGGAAATCTTTTACCTGTATAATGCGCTATAGCAACATTAATTGTAGGTGATAGTCTACCTATATCCAAAGGAGCTAAACTTTCTATTATTTTAAACATTTGTTCATAATGATAATCAGGAAGTCTTTTTCCTTCTTGATAAGCAAATGCAGATTCCATAACCCCACTAATTAATTGTTGCCCACTATCTAATTGAATTTTTACAGCTAAAGGTTTTGATTCTCCTGTTTTTGGATTTTCAGTTCTTAATGGAATAGGTATTATAAGATTACTAAATTTTTGAGTATCAGAAATTCTATCATATATTTCTTTATTTTCTTTAGAAGAAGTTGCCCATTGATATGCTCCATATTTCATTGCAGCTATTTGAGCAGCTTTAACATACCAACGTTTGTCTTTCATTCCTCTTAACATACCTCTTGTTGCCTGTATATTAGCATTAGCATAAGGAATAAATACTTCTGTAGCTCTTGAAATTTGTCCACCTTTTGAAAAATCCATATAGCTCCTTGCTCTCCATGTAGCTTCTTTAGGAGAAAGACCGTTTTTAATAAGTCTATCTCTAAAAGCTAATCGAGTACTTAATTCACTATATTCTCCAATTTTTCCTAAGTATTTATCTAAAAATTGTAAACTATTTCCTATTTTACCACTAAACGCATCTGGTCTCAATGGTTTAGAAAGCAATGCAAAACCACCACCTTCATTTACAAAATCAGTATATCTACCACTTTTTGTTCTTACATCACGACTTACTCTTACCATATCCCTTGCCATTTGGACATAAGCATAAGGTAAAAAATTACTATAAGCACCATGCTCATTTAATGTAATAAAAGCCATATCTCTTGTCATATTTGTAACAGCAAAAACAGGATTATAACCAGTAGCTGTAGCTTTAATTATCTTTGAACCTGACATCCAGCCCATAGCGTTCATTAACCTAGGTCCAACAACAGGGTCACTTACAACCCAACCTGATGCAAATTCATCTTCTAAAGCTATATATTTTTTTCTGCCTTTTTCAAAAAATTCTATTCTAGTATATCCTTTTTTTAGCCTAGTATTTCCATCTTTTAAACGATAACCAATACCTTCATAACCACTTTTTTTAGTTTTTAATAAAGAATTAAGAGCTGTATCGGCATTATTTCTAGCTATTCTATTTTTTGAAGACGTAATAAAATCATATAATAATATTTTACTATTATTATATAAAAATCCTTCATCTCCTGTTTTTAATCTTTTTATTCCATTATCATGAACTGTAATTCTTTTATTTCTAATAGTATAATCTTTTTCACCACGAATAAATTTTAAATATTTTTTAGGCATATATTCTCTACGTCTAAATTGAGCAGCGCTTACATCATCTATTAAACCACCTACTTCTAGCTCATCTACAGTTTCTTTAAATACAGCAAAATAATCATCTGCTAATGAATTTATTTTTCCTCTAACATTATCAGGTAAGCTTGCTAGCATATCATCTACAACACCATCGTAAGTAGCTGTTCCTTTTCCACCAGAATATTCATAATTTTCCATTCTTTTTATTTCTTCATCTATTTTTCTTAGCTCTGGTTTACTAGTTTCTGTTTTTCTTTTATTTTTTAAATTAACTATTTCATCAATATGAAACTTTTTTAACCCTGATTCGTTTCTTAAAAGTATTAACGCATCAAGCGTTTTAGTTTCTTTTCTGCTTAATTGATTATATATCGTAGAATTAAGTTGTTCTATTTTCATACCAGCTTGCGTATTATAGCCATTTATAAAATCTTTTTCTATTCGAATAGCTTTAAGCATAGCGCTTTCTTCGCCACCTGCTGTTTTAATTGCCTTATCTAGTATTAAATTAACTTCGGCACCAACATCAACTGTAGCTTTTAAAAATTTTCCTTTAATTTTAGAAAAAGTACCTAAATTCATTCCATTTTCTACTTTATTAGCTTGATTTGTTTCTTCTAAAAACTTTTTTGTTTTTTCAAATCTTTTTGGCACAGGCTGACTTTCATCAAATATAGAACCAGTTTGCCTACCCATAATTGTTTGTACAATAGAATTATCTAATAAAGCTAAAGCACTTTCTTTTGCTCCTTTACTCATTTCTTTAGTAAAATTAATAAATGTTTTTGCTTGAGAATTAGTAAGTCCATGACTATTTTTTAAAGCATTTCTTGTTGCTTCGTCTCCAAGAACTTTTAATTGTTGTTCAATAATTTTAGAAGCATTTTCCATGCTTTGTAATATTTGCTGTTTACGATTTGCTGTCATAGTATTTGCAACATACGGATTTTCTAACAAAGATTTTTGTTGCACTATATTGTCACCAAGACTTGCTACAGTATCTTTAGCATCTTTAATTTGTCTTTTTGAAGCAGGAGTTTTTAAAGTTGTTTTTTTACCTGAATCTCCAGTATAAAAAACTTTTCCATCTCCTATATCAAGAACTTCTTGTAGTACTTGTGGGTTTTTAATATTTTCAGCTAATTGTTTTGTAACATAATTAATATTTATTTTATCTTTATTGCCTTTTGCAACTTCTAATGCAGTTTTAGAATACTGTGATAAATCTTTTGTTTTTTTAGCAACTGTTTTTGCAAAACCTGTTGCGTTTGCTCCACCTGCTTTTAAACCAACAGCTACTAATGGTGCATTTAAAGGGCTTTGAAACCATCTATCGTATGCATCATCTATAAGTTTTCTTTGGTCTTCTGGATAGTTATTAGCTACAGGTTTTAAAGATGATAGCATTAAATCTCCTGCTAGTTCTGGAATAGCAGCGTAACCAGTAAGTATACTTTCTGCTAGCTCTTTACCACCTTTTCCCATCATAACAAAATCAACTACTTGGTTTTTAAAATCGCCTATTCCAAATAAAACATCACCTACATTATTTAATACATTAACACCTAATTGCCTTATTGTTTTTTCGTTTGGTTTTTCACCACCAAATGTATCTTGAACCATTGTTTTAAAAGCATTTACTCCAGTAGGTGCTTTGTACTCAGATAAACTATATTTACTATTAAAAAATTCAACTTCTTTATTTAACTCATTTGTTTCTTTTATATCGTCTACTGTATTTAAAGAAATTTTACTATCTTCAATATTTTTTAAAAGCATAGAATCTTTTGGTTCTATTACTTTTTTATTTTCATTTATAGGAAATTTTTTATAAAAAGGTTGATTTGATTTTGTAGTTCGAGTAGGTGAAAAAATGTCAATAGAATCTAATAATTCACTATAAGCACTACCTGTTTGTCTTATCCTACTTGCTTCTTCATTAATTGCTGCTCCAATATCATTTTCCCTACTTTCTACAACAGCATTATAATCGTTTTTACCCATGTATTTAGATATTGTTTTAAAATACCTATCTTTAATAGCAATTTGTTTATCGGTAATTAATTGGTCTCTTTTTAAACCCATAGGGTATATACTAGAAAAACTTTCTAAATCACCACCAACATTATTGTAAATGTTTTTAATTACAAATTTACCTCCCTGTTTTCCTAACTCTTCAGATGGAAATATAGCTGTATACAATTTTCTTCCTTCTGGATTATCTGCTTGTGGTAATTTTGGACCTTTTGTAGCTCCAAATTTTTCTGCTAACTCTTGTGTCCATAAAGTTGCAACAGGATTATTTGTTCTTTTTGTTAAACCATCCTCACCATTATATTCTAATTCTGTTAAACCTTTAAATATAGAATCAATAGTAGTATCTTTATTTTGATTTTGTTTTCTTTTTAAAACAGATTTAAAAGCATATTGATTTTTATTCTTTACTAAAGAATCAACTTGTACTTTTTGTTTTCTTTTTAAAACAGATTTAAAAACATATTGTTGTGTTTGACTCATTATGGTTTTGTACTATCTGAAATTGCATCATTAAAACGAATATTACTTAAATTCATATCACTTAAGGAAGATGGTAAAACTATAAAATTTGGTTGTGCTTTTTCTTTATAATTCATTTTTAAAGCATTTCTTATACCAGAACCATGAGAAGTATTTAAAAAGTCAAACATTAATTGTTGAACTGCAAGTTTTTGGTCAGCAGTTTCAACATTTGGTATACCTGTATTTTCATCCATATTTAAAGCTTCATCAACTTTTTTAGTTGAAATCCCTGCTTTTTCAAACTCTCCTTGTTCAAGCATATAATCTATATCTTCAAATGTAAAATATGCATCTACTTTAGTTCTATCGGGAGCGTCATTATTATCAAATACAAAATTAATATCACTTGCGCTTGTATAAGTCATTTCACCTTTAGGAAATTGATTCCGAATCAATGAAGGTGTATATCCTTTTCCACCTTTTTCATCTTCAACAAACTTATCTTCTTGTTCTTTTATAGCTTTTTTGTCTTCTGCATCTTCTCTTTCTTTTTTAAAACTTGCACTTAAAGCTGTTGCAGAAGAAGCTCTACCTCTTTGTATTCCTGATTTCATCCTAGAATATTCTAAAGGTGTCATTCCATATTTAACTCTTTCTGCTTCTTCTTCTTGCAATATAGCTAACTTATTTTTATCTTGATATGATTTTAACACACCTGCTACTGTAGGTGATTCTTTTTGTTCCATTGTAACAATTCCAACAGATTCTCTTCTTTTTTTTAAGTTATCTACATAATTACTTATATCTTCAGCAGTATTTTGTGTGTATTCTGCAAAAATTTGTGTTGGTGTTTTTGGTCCATTTGCCATTATGAATACCTCGATATATCAGCTTCTATTCCTAAAATTTGTTGTGTTACAGCAGCTTGTTCTTCAGCAGTTTGTGCTAGTATATTTGCAGTTTCTTTTTCTGCTTGCAAATCTAATCCACGAATATTTTTAGAAAATTCTTGACTTGTATCTGCTTGCCTTCTTTGTAATTCATCTAAAATACCACCAGACATTGCTAAATTTGTTTGACCTAAAGCTGTTTCTGATGTTCTTGTAATATTTTCACTTTTAGTTAAAAAATCTGTAAATGCATCTTCTTCACGCAACCCAGCTGATTCTAAAGCAAACTCTAATAATGTTTTTCCTCTTTCTATTATGCTTGGTATAGCTCCTCTTAAAATTCTTTGTTGGTCACCTAATACATTTCTTACATCTTTATTTCTTTTACTTTGTCTAGATGCACCAAAAAGATTGCTACCTACATCATAAGCTAGCTTTGCACCTGAAATAATAGCTAATGGATTATATTCTTTTAAACCTGTTTCTGGATTTATAGTACCAGAACCATGTTCTTTTACTAACTTTTCACCATCTAAACCATTATTATCTAAAATTTCTGCTTCTGTATTATTTACATGAGCTAATTCACCATCAATATATCGAAGCTGTGTATCTCCACCTCTTCCTTTTTTTGCTAACATAGAATATAAATTATTCATTTTAATTACCTTCCCTTAGTCTGCTCATTAAAATAGATAAAATACTTGGTCTTTCTGTTCCTGTATCTATACCCATTGTTTCTAATTGCCCAACATTTAAAGGTGCATTAGTAGTAAATGCTTGTTCACGCTCTTTTAAAGTCATATCTCTACCTAATGCTTCTTCAGTAGCATCAAAAGTAGTTTTAATTTCATTTAAATTTAATTTTTCATTAACATCTACAAAAGTATTATTATTAATATCATAATAAACATTTTCACCTTTTTCTTTAGCTACTTGCCCTATTTGCATAGACTTACCAGATTCTCCTGGTTGCGTTAAAAAATCAAAAAAACCACCCTCAAAACCACCTCTTTTTGCAGTTTTGTAATCTTCTCTTGTTTCAGCTACACTACCTGCTAAGTCAAATAAACCACCAACAGCATCAATAACAGATTGGTCTTTTTTTGTTTTTACATCAGCTTCTATCATTGCTCTTCTAACTATTGCTCTCGCTGAACCTTTTGCTGTAGCAATATCGCCACTTAATTTGCCAAATTTTGCTGCTCTTGCTGTAATTGCCATATTATGTACCTATTGGTGTTAATGTTTGTTGGTAAATTTGATTACCTATTTTAATATATTGTATAACATTTGCTCCAACTTTTCTAAAAACTGGAACAGAATCTTGCAGTTCGCTAGGACTTGGTGTACCAAAACTAACAAAAATACGTTCTTGCCTTTCGACTACTGATATTCGGTCTTGTCTATTTTTAGCCATTATCTAGCACTTTTTTCCCTGTAAATTATTGATATATCGCTAATTATAAAAGTACTATCTACTGCACCATTAAATTTTAATGAAATAGAGTGTGCATTTCTTATCGGACTACTAGGCACATATTCTACACCTTTAAAATCTGCATTAGTTGTTACACCTGTAGAAGCAAAAGTACTACTTAACGTAGTACCACCATCTAAATCATATGTTAATGTTGGTAAATTACCAGAAGCTAATTGATAAGATACAATAATTTTTTTAATATGTTTTTTAGTTCCTGCATTTCCAAAATCTATATCTTTTGTTATTATAGTAGAAGCTGCATGGTCTTGTGATGCATTGTTCCAAGAACGTATTAAAGCGCTTGTTATATTTCCAGACGCTACTTTATCTAATACTGCTAATTTATTATCTTTATTTACAATAAAATTTGATTTTATATCTGTTGTAGCAGCATCTCCTCTTACCCAACTACCTGTAGGCAAATGATATGCATACATATCATTGTCTGCCGATATACCTGCTCTAAATACAATTAATAATCTATTTTTTGGTGCATAACCAATCGAAGATGTACCTAAATTTCCTACAAAAGCTTCCCAAGTTGAATCTTTTATTAACTTGCCATCTCGTTCTTCTAATAAATTTACAATCCTTCTACCATCATATAAATAACATCCACTTGCATTTACCCATGCAATTCCAAAATCTGTTTTAGCTACAGCATAAGGTCCAGCACAACCTTTTCCAATAAATGTATCTTCTAAAAATTCAAATTCTTTAGCAATATTTATAATATGCAATTTTTTATTTTTAAATTGCAAAAGCCTATCAGCATAAACTTCAAGTGCAGTAATTTCATCACCATCTCCAACAGTAACATCTACAATATCTGTTTTAGAAAATGTAGAAAATTTATTAACTCTTGATTTTATAATTCTATCACCATGATTTTGTCCGTCATAAAATACATTACCAAGATATGCTTTTCTGTTTGCAACAACAGCAGTTTTATATCTGTACGTTGTTATAATATCAGATTCCGAAATACCATTTAATATTTCATAGGTAACATTTGCTATTTCAGATGGATTAGCAAAAGGTCCTATACTAACATATGAATCAAATGTAGTGCTACTTATATCTGTATTATCTGCAAATAATTCGTAATTTGAACTGTAATAGTTAGAAGTTCCAATTTTGTATCCTTGTTCAAAATCAATATCAATTAATAATTGATGAGTATTTTCATATATTGTACCATAACTTTTCCAATATATTCTTATACCTTTATATTGATTAGCTATATCAGTTGTTACTGAACTATGGTTTGTTGGATGCAATAACCATATTTTAAAAGTAAGTTGACAATTAGCATCATTTGCAAAACTTGTTTTAGTATAAGTTTTTAATTTAGTTTCAGAGCCATCTCTTAAAACATATGAATAAAATAAATCAAAACCTTCACCTGCTGTATTAGTATTAGTTATATTCCATGTTCCAGTTCCTGAACCATCTAAACGTACAATAGCATGCTGAATACCACCTGATGCAACACTAGGGTTTGCTTCGTATTTTAAACTAGCACCTTGACTTGGTGCAGTTAAAGTATTGCTATAATCAGTCCATGCACCAACACTTCTTGTAGAACCAGTACCTTCAGTATAAGGATGATATGTAGCTTTTATATACTCTCTTATTTTATTAGTAGATGCATTGGTAAAAGTAGAGTCACTTACGTACAACCTTCCATCTACATTGTGAAAAACAACTTTTTGATTTGATGTAGTTGAACCTAATACTAAAACACCATCAAAAGTATCTGTATGGTCATCTTCTGTAATAACCTGCATACCATTGCTAGCATTAGCGCTAGCATAAACTATTTGATGAAAAGGTCCATTTCCACCACTTTCATCAAAATCAGTTGAATATGCATATAAATTATAATTTCCTATGGGTGTATAATCACGAACTTCTGTAGCTGCTACTAATGTATCTGAAAAATTTCCCATTGGTCTTATAGAACCAATTTCATCAACCATATAATTATTAATATCAACTAATTCATCTGAAGCAATATCTCTTGGTAGTGCGTTATTATTAAGACCACCATTAAATTTATTTATTACTAAACTTTTTTTAGGCATTAGATAGCTACCATAAATTCTATTGAAGTTGTACCAGTTGATGATTTTGCATAAATAGAATTTACATTAATTCCACTTGCCTTAAAATATAAAGCGCTACCAACAGATATCTTAAATAAATAATTAGAACCACCATCATTACTTAATAATATTGGGTTAGAACCTACATTTTTAAAATAACCAAATACTAAAGCAGTACTAGAAGAATTTAATTGTTCTCCAGAAGTAGTTAAATCCTCACCTATTTCATCCCAATTTTTATTATCCATTAAATTCCATGTTTCATGTGTATCATCCCAATGCTTTGCTTCAACGCTAAACCATTTATCATTTACTTGATTTGCTGTAACATCTATAAAGCTATTGCATCCATATGATTTTTTAATATCAGAATCAATAACATTTTCAGTTGTAGAGCTATAACTTTTTGTAAACTCTTCAAACACAATACTGGTTGGTGTAATTGAGTTTAAGTTGTATGGAATAACTTGGGTATTATATTGTATTTTTCTTGCTACTGCGCTCATTGTGCTACTATATATTCTACGTTACTTGTACCAGAAGTTGTTTTTACTTTTATATTAGCTGAAGAAACTGAATTTACTTCAGAAGAAAAAACATCATTTTTAGAAATCTTTGTTGTGTAATTACTACCATCTAGTGCTAAAAACACATCGTTATTTGTTTTGTTTTTTATCATAATGTATATAACCGTAACACCACCTGAATTTAAAACAGCTCCTGTACTTGTAACTTCTTTATCTGAAGAATAAAAACTAGAATGTTGACTGTTGTTTATATCAACACTATTTTTACCAGATAAACGTCTACCTATATCACTATCATTATAATGACGAGCTTGTGCATTAACATACTCTGTAGGATGCACCATAACTTTTGTAATTATTTTTTTATCAGACATTAATTAGCAATTAAGACTTGTAATGCTTCTTTGTATTTTGTGTCAAATCTAGCATACTGGTCTTGATACCAACTATATTCTTTTGTGTACCTATCTACTTGAGCAGTATACTTTTGAATATCAGCACTATATTCGCCTATAGAAGCTTGAGCTTGCGATGAATATCTTTGAACATCAGCTTGAAATTTATCAACTTCTTGTGCATAATCTTGAATAGATGCTTCAAGCGTTCTAGCTGCATTTGAAACATTTACATTTGTACTTTCTCTCATTTTGCTTACAGCAGCACTTGTACTTTGATTCATTTTCGAAACAGCGGCTTGTACGTCATTAGCAGCATTAGCAATAGATGCTCTAGTAGCATCACCAGCAGTTGCTATGCTTGCTTGCGTAGAATTTCTAGCATCCTCAATCGTTGCTTGCATTGCACTTCTTGCAGAAGCTACCTCTGCATTAAAAGCATCAATATAAGTATTTATTTTAGCTATTTGTGCGCTTGCTAGCTCAGTATCTTCTTCACCTTCTATAAAATGTGCTAAAGTTGCAAACCATTGGTCTACTTCTATTGAGTTTCCATCATAATCATCTATAACATTTTCATTATCTAAATGGTCAATATCAGTTAACTCATCTGCTGTTCCACCAACAGTAGGTTTTGAATAATCAGAAGCTGATGAGCCTGTTGAGCCAGTACCAGATGCATTTGTTTGTGCTTCAGCAACAGCATCTTGTGCAGCAGATACTGCATCACCTACACTAGCATTTGAATAACTAATAGTAGGATTACTTGGTGTACTTGGTACTGCAATATCACTCAAAACTAGTACAGGTTCTGAAGGCATAGAATCTTTAACTCTTGCCATTAAATACTGACATGCTTTAGCGCAAGAACCTAAAACAACTATATCTTCAATACTATCAGGAAAAGGGTCTACTGGACTATCTGTTATATTTGAAGCACTTGCAACTACAGTTGGAAATGTGACACTTTCAACTTTAAAAGCATTTGGACTAGCTGCTGGAGTAGGAAATACATGAATAGAGCTATTTTTAATTATATATACTGGAGATTCAACACTAGCAGCAAACATGCTTGAAGAGTCCTGTACTTTTCTAAAGTATGATGCAGGAAGTTCTCTGCATTCTACATATTGTCCATCTGTTCCACGCTCTCTTATAACGCTTACAATTCTATGGTTTGCAATATTTGTAGATGCATTTGTAATATCTCCAGATTCTTGTGTAAATGATTTAACTTTATTATCTGGTAATGCTCTTATAATTTCTGCTGCTGTATCTGTAAGTGCATCACCTAAAAAGGTGTCATCACCGACAGAGCCAACATAATCTTCTATTCTTACTTTAAATGTACTCATTATAAAATAAAATCCTGTAATGGTGGTGGAATAATATCTGGTTTTGCTTCTCTCGCATTTCTTGTTTCAATAAATTCTTTTTCTATTTTTTCTCCTACACCATAGTGACCACTACCAATTTGTAATTGACCATCTAACATTAAAAAATGTGCTAGCGAATAATGTATACACGCAGGTATAAGTTGTTCAGGTAAATCAACACCATCTGTTACTGCATTTTTAGGCATTGGGTTTGAATAATAATATACTTTTAATTCACTACCTGTATCTGGAGTTTTTGTTAGTGTAAGTTTTATACCTTTTAATGTCCATGTTCCACCACTAGAATAAGCTGTTGAATAAGCAAGACCTTTTACTGGTATAGAAAATGTATTTGCACTTACTACTGTAATTTTATGAACCACATCATTAACTTCACTTTTTGCACCTGTTCCAGATAGTAGACCAACAACACCAGATATTTTTACTTTATCTCCTGTTTCAAGTCCATGGGAACTGCTTGTAACTACGATTGGATTAGCACTAGTAGCTGCTGTAATAGTGCCTGTGCTAGCATCTTCTTCACTTATAAAATATCCAATATTTTGAATTGCAGCCTCATTAATTCCTTCAGCATATCTTTTTTCACTTACAAAAGGAATTATTTTGCTATCATTATTACCAATCATGCTAACTTTATAAATTCTCATGCTAGCATCTTCGTTACTAAGTGTATATGTATTTGTTATTGAAGTTGAAAAAGATTGTGAATTTCTTTTTCTTACAGTTCTTGCACCAACTTCTTGTACTTTATTATCAAAAAATTGTGATAACAAAGGCTCTGTTACTGGAAAACCTAATGCTGATTTAACTAAACCAGCCTCAACCATTTCATATGCTTCTTGATATCTCACTATGCTTTCCTTCTTCTAATTCCTTTAACATGCTTTTGTGACATTGGTGGTCTTTTTGTACTTCCACCTTTTCCAGACCAAAAAACTTTATTTGCCCAAAATGCAGCTGAAGATTTTCCTTTAGCAATATTTTTACCATGTCGAGCTTTAAAACTTTTTCTAGCTTCTGGGCTATAATTATGCCCCATACCTTGTGCGCCAAAACGAATTATTTTAACCTTACCATTTACCCTGACACCAACCACAGCTTTTTTAGTTTTGTGATTAGGTGTCTTTTTAGGGGTATTTAATTTAGTTAAACCTGCCCGTTTAAGTCTTGATTTTTCTGCTGGTGTCATATCTTATAATTACGGGGGGCATAAAGCCCCCCATAATCCTATTTAAACAAGCTTCATGATTGCATGAGTTTGTTCCTGACGAATCTCAGGACCTAGCTCAACTAACCATTCATCTGTTTGACCGTCACTACCATCTTGCACGATGTCTCTGCGAAGCTGGAAATCAGATTCAGCTAAGACACGAGCGTCAAAGTTAGCAAAGTCAACTGCAACAGCATAGTCTTCATAAGCACCTCTTAACATTGGGTGAGGAACAAAATTTAATGTTCCAACAGGACCCATGTAAGACATAACTCGTAAACCAGCTTTTTCTTCTTCGCCCATCATAGCATTCATATTGCTTGAAGTATCAGCACGAACCATTGCTGTCATTTTTAATAGCCATTTGTTAGATGCAAAAACAGTTTTTTCCATTGAACCATCCATAGTATCTTGGAAAATATGTTCTATAACAGCATCAAACTGTGCTTGCGTACCACTACTATTATTAAACTGCAATGAAGAATCAATATCTGCATTATTAGTTTGAACAACACCAGCGCTTCCACCAACACCTAAACCTGCAAAGGTTCTTTGTGGATTGGCAGAGCTTGAATCTAGACTTTTAGCACCATTAAAAAGCATAGCGTATTCAACGTTAGCTTTTATTTGTGCTAGCTTTCTAGCTTGCAATCTTGCTAGTTCTGGACCACCATACTGCTCAGAAACTCTAGCAGTACGAGTGATTGTATAAGGTTCACGGAAGATTTGAGTACAATTACTCAATCTACGAACCTTTTTACGAGTTTCAGAACCAACAGCTGCACCTTCAGCGTAAGTACCATTGCCACCAGCAACTTTAAATTCATTATCATCAAGGAAAGCTGTTTCAGCTTGAAATAAACCTTGTGATGCGTAATTTGCTGTTGTGCCATATTGACCAGCAGTAGCAACGTAAGTTAATGTAAGAATACCAGATGCGTCAGTAGTAATCATATCAGCGCCATCTGCTACTTGCTCTACCTGATAAACAGTAGAGTCACCAGATTTAATGTGCAATCCAATAAACTGTACATCTCTATCAGTAGGTGTAGTTTTATTAACACCTTTACCAATAGCTACACATAAAAAATGTGTAATTGGTGAATGTATAGCAGATGAACCACCAGCCCTAGATGCAGCATAAATTGCTCCAACTTCAAACATTTCCATTTGAGCTTGTCTGCGAAATGTTACAACTGAGTTATCGCCATTAATTCCAGCAGTTGCTGTGTCAGAAACATCTGAACTAGTTATAGGAGTTTTAACACTCCTCTTTATAAAGTACTCGTCTTCCATCCATTCGTAAATCGGCACGGGTGTTTGAACAGCCCCAGCACGACCTGAAATAGATAGCAAAGGTGTTACGGATTCATTGTAATAATAAATCTTTGGACCTAATTCGAGTACTTGTCTTTGTGTTCCGTCAGAAAACTGCGTTGCAGTTCCTGCTCCATAAGTAGACATGTGTCATACTCCTTTATTTTAGGGTTATTTGCTAAATTGCATAATCCCCTTCATAAAGCCATCTAATTCTTTGTCCTCAGGTTTTTTAGCAGGAGTAGATTTGCCTTCAACAGCAGCACCACTTTGTACTTTTTCCATTTCAAGAACCGAGGTTGAATTTTCTTTTTTCTTTTCTGAAGGTGAATTTGCGTTTTCTTTTTTTTCATTTAGAACCTTCCACACCTTAACCATATTAGAAGTTGTTACATTGTCAGGACTTTTCATAAAACCATAAAATGATTGTATTTCTTCTTCTGACATACCAAGTGATTTAAGTTCGTTAATTTCAGCTTGTCTAGCTTTTTTAACGTTATCTTCAGCACGAACTCCTTCGAAATGATTCATAGCTTTTTTAGCACCTTGGTCAATTAACCATTGGTCATACTCTTGTCTCCAGACTTGGGAAGAAGAGCCTTCAGCTGCTTCTTCTAATATATCATATTCTTCTGGTTTCTGAGGTGGACCACTAGCTTCTTGCTTTTCTGCTTCCTGTTGTAATTTTTCAACTACATTAGGATTCTTTTTTAGCCAGTCATCTATTATTTCTAGTTTTTCATACTTTGTACTTTTATCACGAAGTTCGACTTCTGCTTTATCTTTTGCGCTTTGAATATTCTTATACGCATCAGCAAGTTTCTTTTTACCTTCTTCACTATCTTCAAACTTGTTATCAATAAGCCAATTTTTAACTTCTTCTACAGCTTCTTCTTCTTTTTGAGTTATTTCTTCTGTTTTATTTTCTGAAAGCTCAACAGATTCTTCTGTGTTTGATTCTATTTCATTTTCCACTTTTACTTCTTCAGAGCTTTCTGGGGGTACATTAAAATCATTTAACATATCCATTAAGTTATCTTTATTAGTATCTTGTGTACTTGTCGTATTTTCAGCCATTCGATGCTCCTTTTATTATTTGGTTATCCTAATCCCATTTGTTCTTCAAACGGATTAGGAGCCGTATCTTCTGAGTTAACCGTGCTTCTAATGTCAGCTAAATCAATAGCTGTTTGGTCTGTCATTTCCTTTTGCTTTCTTTCCTCGTTTTTTGCTGTCGCCCTCAAGTTACTTACTGCTTGTTGTACAGGTTTCGTAGCTTCAGAAACTTCTGCTCTCATCTTAGAATGGAACAGCTCTCTATCTCTTGTTTGCAAGTCACCAGAAAGTGCTTGTATTTGTTGAGATAGTTGTTGATTCTGCGCTCTTAATTGTTCTATTTCACTCATTCTAGCCATTAATGATACTTTGTCTACATCTCCCTGTAAACCCATAATAACTTGTGTTTTATCGTATATGCCTGCTTGCAATAATTGTATATCCCTAGACAAGTCAGCAGTTGGACTCTTAGAACGAGTACTACCAATTACTACACGAATATCTACTTCAGCAGTTGTTACATCGTACATTCTTTCAATAGCTAATGTATAATCGTTTATAACTGGTACATTAATTTTTAATTCTTTTTCTATTCCTACTGGATTCATAACTCGTAGGACTCTTTCTTTATCATACACATAAGGTACATATTTTGATACAATTTTGCCTACATGTGTTAACATATCATACACAGGGAGTATTTTCCAATTTTGCTTTCTTGAAGAAGCTTCATCCATAATTCTTGCTTCACCAAATGTACCTACTGCACCAGAAGGATTTCCTTGTTGGAATTTATAAGCACCAAACACAGTTTCTATATCGGTTTCATAACGTTGCTTTTCTATGTAAAGTTGAGAACTTATTGCAGGTGGAGATAGTTCTTTTATTTTACCTTCACGAAGTGCAGATGGATTTGCTCTAATTATTGCATTAGGTACAAACCATTTTTCTAATTCTTCTGGGTCAATAGCACCATCTTCATAAATTAACTTAAAGCTAGCCGTGCTAGTAGCGTGAGATATAAGCAATGCCTCCGTTCTATTTAACATTCTTTGTGGGGTCTTTGCATGCCTTACGTCACCAGCTGGATATGGATTTCCATTATGCTCATTACAAGCAGGTACTATAGGGTAATCTTCCAATGGTAAAACTATGTCATATATAAGTGCATCTCCAATAACAAAAGTTTCTCTTACCTTTGTTATATAAATCTTTTCTTCTTCTACTTGATTTTCAGTAATATATGCTTTATAACGTTCAGAATTTTTAAATTCATCAAATTCTTTTTTATTAAAACTTTTCTGTCTACTTGTTAACTTATCTGTTAAGAGTATTTGTTCTTCGTTAACCTTTGACCATCTAATGTATCTTCTTACTCTTGGTTGCCCATCATCATTAACATCTGTTCTGCGAATAATATCATCTCGATTATATTTAGCAGTAGCGTATTCATCATCTCTATAATCTTCGTTTGCATCTTCAATTTCTTGAGCATGCTCTGGAAACATAACTTTCATTGCATTTTTTGTACTAACATCTGAAAGCATAATAGATGCTGCGTCTCTAAAGAAAGGGTCAGTTGAGTTAGGGTCAACGTATATATTTTCTGGTGCAACTCTTTTTACTTTAATTCCACCTCTACCTTGTTCTGCTTGCCAGTCAGGATATACATACATATAACCCATACCTTTAACAGTATAATCTTTTACAATACTTCTAAAATGTCTATCACCATCAGAATCATACCATATTTTATCTAACAATTTATCGTAAATAAAGGCTACTTCTGAGTCAGTTTTTCCTATTGGTCTTACATCCCATTCAGGACTTGAACCTGCAACATTTGACAATACTTGTTCTACAGCAGGTCTAATCTTGTTATTTGCTTCAGGAGGTTGACCAACTCCTATTAAATAATCTTTTTGAGATTGAGTAAGTTGTATACCTAAATAAAACTCTTCATCCTCTGCCATTTGAAACTTATGTTCTTGAGCAGAAGATTGATACAGTATATACTCGTTATTGATGTCAGACGCAGAAATTTCGTCAAGTTTGATATTTTTTAAACTTATCATACTACCACATATTAATTAATAATTAGAATATTATGCAAATATAGTTTTTCCAGTTTGCCAATCAATTCCACGAAACGTAGAACGACTTTTATATTGAACTCCATCTTCGTCATAACCATGTCTAGGTGCATAAATATCATCAATAGCCCATCGTAAAGCATCTAATGTGTCTTTTTTAAAGCTACCATGCTCTTTAAAGTTAAGCAACTCTTGCTCTAATTCCCAATGGGTATCTTTTATTTGCATTGCATTGCTAGCAAAATAGGGTTGAAGTTGTTTTATTCTGTAATATTTGCTTTTAATTGCTTGTTTAGGGTTTATATTGTAAAATTTTCCTGTTCTTTTAGATTCACGCATCATGTAATCAGATAACATGACGTGACCAGTCTCTTCAATATTAATTAACTTTGGTTTATAATGTTCCATCATTTCAAATAGTTTATCAGCTAAATCCATTGGCGCCATTTGACCTCTATGGTAATCAATTACATAAACGTTATTTTCAGCATCTACAGCAATTACCATTATAACAGAAAAGTCAGCTTTTACATTTTCACTTGAAGCAGGGTCAACACCCATAAATACATTTACTGGTATATCCCATATTTCATCTTCAACTTGTTGGACAATAACAGAAAAATTATTATCATTTTTAAAATGACCATCCCAATAATTAATGTTTTCTTTTTTAAATACACGAAAACTATCATCCATTGGTATATTTTGATACTCTTGATAAAAATAAGCTACATCACCTTCGGACACAAGTCTATCTCTTTCAGCTATAAGCCAATCATAGGGTCTATATGATTCCCATAAAACCTTAGGTTTACCTTTTTTATCTAAAACTTCTTTACCACTTGCAGAAAAGTGTCCAGGTTCATTTTCTTGTAGTATTGCTTGATAGAATAAACTATCCCAACCCTTAATCTTGCGCTTACCATTTCTATCGTAGGCAAGTGGACCAGCTATACGATTTAGGTACGACTCTTCATCTACTATTGTTCCAATAAATATTAATTTAGAATCACCTGAACCTGCAATAACAGCACCATTTAACCACGAACGAAATTGGTCACGCAATGTTTGAGTCGCTGTATTGCGTTCACCTTCACCATCGTCTATAACAGTTAAGGTTGGTCGATATGCTCCATACTTTAATCCACGCACTTTTTGCCCTGTACCACGAATAAGTACTTTACAAAAACTATTTGGTACGCCATTTTCATCAAAGTCTGCAATAAATTCTTTTTCTTCCTTGCCCCAATTACGACCTTTCCTGTCGCCAAAGAAATAACGCAACTTTTCGTTAAACTCTACTTCATTGCCAATAGTTTCTAAATAAAACTTAGATTGTTTTTCTGATTCTGAGATAAGCAAGATAAATTTTTCTTCACCAAATAAAATACGATGCAAGGGATAAATTAAATTTATTAAAGTAGACTTAGCATGACCACGAGGTGCAACTACAGCAAGCTTAGAGCCTACATCTAAGTTTAGCAGCTTGGATACAATGTCTTTATGAAAATCTGGAGACTTAGTACGAATATGGTAATGCATAGGTTGTTCAGGGTCACCAAGAATAAATTTAGCAAAAAAGAATATATCTAAATACATTCTTCGCATTAACTCTTCCCGTTCTTGATTCGTGTAGGAAAGTTCCATTATTTACGTTTTTTTAATTTATTTAATCGTGTGTATAGTTTTTGTTTTTTCTTTTTTTTTAATTCGTTTAACGTAGTCTTCATCCTAGATGAACCATCTGTAAAACGTAATTGATTAGTTGATAATTGTTTAGGCATCAGCTTTTCCCATTATATAGTTTTCATAAACATCTACTTTTTCTGACAACACATCTACCTCTTTTATCATATCTAGTATTAATGCCGATACTTTTGGTTCAACAAACATTTCTGCTCCATCCAATACTATTACTCCAGAGTAAGATGTATCAATCTCTATCGTGCTTGTTTCTTTCGGTACTTTCCGCTTGAATAACACCTTCGATTCCTTTTTCTTTTACAACATGCATTAGTCTACCAATATCTTTATCGGAAAGTTTTTGTCTAGCTTCAGCTAGTAGTTTCTTATCTCCATCTGATATCATAATAATATTTTGTGTCTTTTCTTCTTTTTCTCTTTTTGTATGCCCAAGCAAATCAGATATTCTATTGAGTGCATTTAATTTTGCATTTGGTGGTGCATCGTTAACAAACTCACGATATTGACTAGCTACCCAATCATCATCCATACCATGTTCAACTAGCTTTTCACGCATATTCATGCTAATCCTATCAATGATATGTTTTTTTCGTAAAATTCTAACACCTCTTCTAAGCGCTTGTTTGGGATTGTTGTCGCTGAAAGCGTGTGTGTAAGCATCAACGATTGAGGCTGTATCGAACTTGTTGTTCTTGTCCACTTGACCGTATTCGGAGATATAGTCTGCGAACTGTTTTTGGAGTACAGTTGCTGGGACATTTCGAACATACTGCTTATAGACGAGGTCATCTCCTGTCCAGCACTTTTGTTCTTTGGCATAGATTTTTTTATAATATGTTGGGGTTTCTCCAAAACCTGTACGAATAAAAGTAATCGGTTTGCGTTTCCCTTTAAGCTTGTTGACACGCTTTCCAGTAACTCTAACCACCATATTATCATGAGTGCGTATCCAATCGCCAATCTCTGCGTTACGCCAGTTTTTGATTGCTTTAATTCCAACAGAGTTTGCTTCATTGATTTCATATATTTCAAACTCCTTACCTTTGCAGGTTGCTTTCAATTTAAAAAGGTACTTTGTCTTCTTTTTCTTCTACCTTGTAGCTAACATAGTCTAAACCAGACTTAGCTGTTTTCTTCCAACCTGCTACGCTATATTCTACGCCTTTTATTTTTAACGTACCAGTATAATCTGGCTGCGTTTCTTTACTCTTACCTTGGTTAGCAAAGATGCTACCAGTCATATCCTTTTGTTCGTAAGCCATAATGTTTCCTTTCTTATGTGTTTAGGTGATTAAACCTAAGGTTTATAAACTATATAAGTAAACCTTTTTTTTATTATTATAAACCTATACTATCTCTTATAAACCTAAGATTTACTACAGGCAGAGCTATAAAAAGCTATTAGCTTTTGTATGGCTACCCTAATAGGGACCCTAATGCACACCCTATCTCTTTTGTAAAAATAGTGCAAAATTTTTATGGTGGGTACTATATATATAACGGTACCCCTCGGATACCGATTTCCTTCCTCAATAATACGTTGACCTGACTTTTTTCTCGTCAATAAAACAGCTTAAATCGCTCGCATTTGCAAACAATTATATTTTAGCTAGCTCTAGCCTATAATTCACCATTAATATATATCAGCCGAACAATCGGCAAAAAAAACAATAAACAACAGGAGACACAATATGTCTATAGTAAACAATAACATAACAATAGAAGACAACAACACCACCATATCAATTAAAAATGCTAGCACCGAATCGCTTGCAATAGTTGAAGACTTTGAGGCTGACTTTGGCTTTAGTCTTGATGAATTACCGAATCTTGACCTTGGCTTGGCTGAGTACTGTAACCAATTACCGAAGGACGAAGAGGCAATGCTAGCTTTATATCTTACTGAACTATGTGATGAGCAACCCCACTGGGATTGTGAAACGGATGCATACGACCGACAAGAAGCCTAGATAGTCTAACTATCCTTAAGAAAAACCCTACGATTAAGTTCGTGGGGTTTTTTTTTGCTCAAAATGTACGTTTATAGCCTTTTTTTATCTTAAGTAGGGTCGATATACACTCCGAGCTAGAAAACCCCATAAAACCCCCAAAGCAAGCGTTAAAACAATACACAAGCAACCAAGCCTAACCCCATAACCCCAAAAACTATAATAAAACCTCAAAACGTACCTAAAAAAGCCGAACTAGAACGCATAAGATAAAAGCCTTGTCTTTAGTTTTGGCTATGGTTTTGGCTATGGTTTTGGTATCGGTTTTGGTTCGAACCTATTTTATTTCTTTTATTACCTTTTAATTGTTTTATTTGTAGGATATATCATTATACCACATTTTTAAGGTTTATATTAAGTAGGAACGTAGTGACTACTTAATTAAACCATATAAAAATGAGGAAATATGATAACCTACGAAAACAAAACGATAAAAGATGAACTTGGAGAGCCGACCACCTTTACCTCGGTGAAGTTGACAGGTGAAGAGGCTTTCGCTTTATCCCCTTACAATAAATTTAAAAGCAAGAAGAAGGCTAACAGTTTCGTCTCTAGCGTCAATAGAAGAATGAAGCAGAGAGGAAAGCTTTACTATATAGGTTCAGCTATGATTGAAAAAGCTAGCAGAGAAAACGAAGCTAATTTAAGCGACAAGCTAAAAGATAAATTTAACGGAGGTATTTAAATGAGAAAAAACACTCAGCATACAATCAGCATAATGATTGACATGGTATTATTTGTAACCCTTTTTATGCTAGCAAGTAGTTTGATAGGTTTATCAATATACTTATTCAGCAGATTAATTAATTTATTTTAAGGAGACAGTCTTATGACTTTAATAAAAAATAAATATAAGTGCTCTATTTGTAAAGATGTAATACCACGAACTATTATCGGTGAATTTACATGGGATGATGGTCATAACGCTGAACCTGTTAAAAAGGGCAGGTGCTGTAATCATTGCAACGACACAGTAGTTATACCAACAAGAATAAAATTATTAGTTAAATCACAATGAGTAGCAGTTTAAAGAATTATTTTAATAATAAAAAATCTAAATTAAAAAAGAAAAGCCACAGAGTAAATTTCCCTAAAAAGGGAAGGGATTGGCAAAAAGAAAAAGAAAATAAGGAGAATAAATAATGAAGGCATTTGTAGAGCATATGAGAAATAATAATGGAAATGTTGTTAAGAATCAATTTATAAATCATTTAAATAATAAAAAAGTATTTCAAAGTTACGATACAATAATTGCTACTGTTGATGATGATGGAACTGTAACGTTAGACAGTAAATCTTGGAACTATTCAAGAACAACAAGTAAATATAGAAATATATTCTTAAATGAAACCACAAAAAGCACCGAAGATAAAATTAAGGATGGAACGTTCAAGCTAGCAAATTTAAATACAACACTATGGTAGGATTATGTTTAGCATACTTGAATAAATGAAAGTATGATAAATATAACCACAATTCAAAAACCAATAACCAAGGAGAAATTATATGAATCCCCATACTTATACACAAGATGAAGTATACGATTTTACGACTAGGGAGCTAAAGCTCAAGTGTATTGAGAAATGTAAAGTTAAAGGTATTAAATCCTCATGGGTGCAAAGCTGTTCCAATGGAGACAGAATGAATTATTTAATTAGTGGTGTAACCCCTGATGAATCGAAAACAACACCTCCTGCAAGTCCTCCTGCTGCGCACCCTGCTAGCACAAGCCCGAACAAGACACCAAGTGCTATTCAAAATGGTAGCATTGAAGACATGATTGTAAAGCACCTTGAAAACAAGTTGGAAAACAAAGTGCAGACTAGCATGAAAATTATGCAAGACCAAGTAGCGACTGAACTTGAGCAGGCACAAGATAGCTTGCGACCTCAGAGCATAGAAATCAAGGGCAAACCTACGATAAATTTAGAAGACGATGAAATTAGGCACCCTGCATTTGAGGATGTGTTCGAAGCGTTATTCTACAAGCAGAATGTATGCTTGGTCGGTCATGCAGGAACAGGTAAAAGCACACTCGTAAAACAGGTCTGGGATGTTCTTGCCGATACAGAAGACTTACAAGCTAGCACAACTTTCCAGTATATTGGATGTTCAGCAGGGTTAAGTGAAGCACAGTTACTCGGTAAGATGGATGCGCATGGTAAATATCATACAGGACTTGTTGTGGATAAGTTTGAAAATGGTGGACTAAATTTATGGGATGAAGCTGATGCTATGGATGGTAATGCAGGACTGATTAGAAATGCTATGTTAGATGGACAAGGATATATAGCTGTACCGAATAGAACAGAGAATCCAATCGCATGGAAACATGACAAGTATTACGATGCTAGCTGTATGAATACCTTTGGTGACGGACAAGACTTTACATATAGTGGCAGAGGACAACAGGATTCAGCTACTTTAGACAGGCTAGGAGATACCACCATATTCGTTGATTATGACAAAGGCTTGGAGCTAGCTCTTATCGGTGAAGAGGATAAAAAGTGGGCAGATATGTTATGGGAGCTTAGAGAAAATGCACAAAAAGAACATCTCCATGAACGGATTATAAGCACACGAAGGTTCGCAGATGCTCAAATATGGGCAAAAGCAGGCAAGTCAAGAAGGTGGTACTTAGACAGGATAACAGTAGCTTGGACTGATGAAGAAAAAGACAAAGTAGCCCTTAATTCACTTAAACAATCATACGGAGGTTAATGTGGACAGAAAGTACGAAACATTACAATTTGAATCACTCAAACACATGCAATCTGAAATAAAGCGTAATGGATGGGAGCATAGCAAAACTGAGCAAAGATTCAATCATGAATGGACATATGGAAGTCATTTTGATAATTATGATACTCATATGCTAGCACTTAACCAAGGGCGTACTTCACCAAGTCTTATACGACACTATAAGAAAATTAGAAATATGCTAGAACGTAAATTAAAAGTATCAAAATATGCAGGTAAAGGCTTGTCATGTAAACGTAAACGTAGATATACAGATGATGGGGATGAAATAGATATTGACAGATTTCTAGCAAATTCTGACACACCTTGGGTAATAACTAAGCGTAAAAGCAAGTCGAGAAACATAAAAATAGCAATTAATTTTGGATTATCTTGTGGCAATAATGAGCAGAGCTTTGCTAAGATTGTAAGTGCAGGAGCGTTCTTAAGTGATTTGCTTACTAAAATGGGTTACTCTGTAGAGGTATGGGGAGTCGATGCAAGTGGTTACAGAGGAAGCTTGGACTTAGATGAAGTATGTACAGCGATAAAAATAAAAGATAGTGGGCAGAAATTAGATATACAGCGTGTACTTAGCATAGGATTGACAGGATTATTTAGAAATTTAGTATTTGGAATTCTTGAAAAAAGATGGAAATCAGATTCTTCGCTTGGAACGCAAGTACAGATGTGTAATGAAATACGGAAAGAGCTTGGTTTTAACTATGTTATAGAACAAGAAATTGTAACCGATGAAAAGAAAACTTTAGATTACTTCGAAAAAGCAATATCAGACCTAGTAGAGAAAAGGGATGGTAAAACATGGGATTGGTTATAATATAATTACATTTTGATATGAAATGAAAAATGAATTATATTAAAACACAATACCCAAAAGTAGATTAGGAGCTACCATGACAGATAAAAAAAGAGAAACGATGCTAGAAATGGCTTACGATTATGCAAATGATATGACTTGTTTTAGTAATATAGTAGGTGCAATAATTGAAACATCAACTGAAGAAAAAAAGCATAAAATTAAATTGTTGTCGATATTTTGGCATATATTTTCAGATAATGCTACAATGGGAAAAAGAGCGAAAGAAGGAGAAATACAAGCACAAATAGGTTTTCAGAAACTTACAGATAACATGGCTAGGCAAATAGGCATTATTGAGGATTCTGAAAGCATTATTTTTAAAATAGTAAAAGAAAAAGATAATGCGATAACTACTTCAGCTCAAATAATTCCTAAATTTGATGATGATTCAAACATTCCTACAAAAAACGAGATTGAAATGATGATAAAAACACATAAAAATAAAGGAGCAGAAGCGTAATGACTGAAAATGTAATTAATAAAATTACTGAAATATTTGATTCACAATCAAAGTTATTAAAACAACTAACAGAGCAAGCTGTTACTAATACTAAAGATATTAAAAAAATAAAGGAGAGACTAAATGAACTTGACAGCAACAAAAGAAAATGAACCTTTTATTATAAAAGGAGTAACAGCGCAAGAAATGGAGAATGAAGGTTACTTTATAAATGTAACAAATTATGCGCAGCAATTTGGTATTCAACCAATAGTAAGAATAACCCAAGGAGTTGATAGTTTGCTAGCAAAACTTAGCGATGACCATAACCATTGGGACAGTTACCATGATGCACTTGATTCACTAATATCTCTATTTAGAGAAAAAGTAATCGAGTTAAGTGATAACAAACTTAAATACTTTGAATCATGTGGAGATATGATTACGCTTAAATTTCACGAACATAAGATATGGATAGCAAAAGATTATACAAGTGGAGATGCTGTACATATATTTTTACCAAACGAGTATTAAACTAAAGGGAAAAAACAATGAAAGTATCACAGGTTATAAGAATTTTAACTGATAATTATGAATTGGATGATAATATTATTATAGATTGGTTTGGGCATGAAATGTACGATGAAGAAACAGACGAAAATTTATGGAATAAAGTTGTTACATCCGTTGAAATGAATAGCAAAGTAGAGTACGCTTCCGAACAAATGCATGATATTATAAATGAAGTAATATTAGAAGAAAAAGGAGAAATCTAATGACTAATACAATAAAACCCCTTACACAAATACAAAAAAAGTATCTTAAAGAACGTGTTGATGATATAGTTAATTCTTTTAACAGGCAGATGGAAAGAGCATGTAGAGATATAACACCGACTGACATAGAGGGTAATAAAACGCTTTTTAAAGCTTTAACAACAGGCGACCTTGATTGGATGCATGATACAAATATTGCTAGCATGGTAAAAACAAAGGTCAATCAAGGAGATTTTAGCACATACTACTCTAATGGAGTAGGTACTTTAGAGCTACAGTTGATAGACTTGATTGTAGGTGTAGATGACTTTGTTAAAAAAAGAAAAGACATAGGAAAAGCGCAAGAAAAAGCAAAACATGAACTAATGAATCAATATCGTTTAAAAGCAGAAACCTTAACAGATAAAGCTATTTTAGAAGGAACAGACATATCCAAGCAAGTAGACTTCTTGAGAATAGAGTGCAATACAGCTGTTGTGCAGTATGTTCAAGAATGGAAACACGTTGATACTTGGGATAAAAAAGACGAAGTTACAATGTCTAAAGCAAGCGAAATGGTAGCTTAGTATTTAAAGAGGATGAGGGTGCTAGCAAAAAACTAACACCCTCTAGTTCGACATTGAGAAAGGAGAGGATGTGAACTTTGACAGATATTAGAATTTATATCCATAATTAACAAGTATGCAAAGTATTAATTACAAAAAAACAAATATTTCTTGCATATAATACAATACTTTAATAAATTAAAAGGTAATACGTTATGAAACGCAATACTAAACTATGTGAATTAGAAAACTTTCAAGAGTTTTTTATTCCAAGCATAAACACAAAAGGAATTCTTATTTCTAACGGACTTGGCAGTTCTAAAGTTATTTATAAAAATGTAAAGCTCACAGATAAAATGGGCGAACGTACATCTGTTAGAGATGTAACTCAACACATATCACCTGAAACTGAGGTAATAACAAATGGAAACATTAACAGTAAACTTCAAAAAAGATTCAGTCGGAAAAATTAATAAAATAAAGATAATATCATATCTTGAAAGAAAAGGAATTCCTTTTAAGTTTAAATCTGAAAAAGAAAAACCTATTCCAAAAAAAATATGTGATAAATGTGGCAGTTTGCTTTACGAAAACCCTGATTGTGATGAATGTATTCGCAATGTTGTAGGGGAAGTTTATTACGGAGAATAATTAACATTAGGCGCAAGTTATTTTAGTTTATTGGTTACTAAAATCGCAAGGTTTTTATTGTTTCCTTGTTGTCTCTCCTTGCGCCTTTATTTTTAAACAGTAAAAAAAGGAGAAAAGATGAGTAAAAAAGAAGATAAATGGGCGAAGAATAATAAATTAGTTGCTGTATATATAAATGAAAGTATGCATTATCGTTTAGATATGTTAGCAAGAAAAGAATCGAGGTCATTAAGTTCGCAAGTAAAACACATGATGCTTTATTATTTTGAAAATGAAACAGAATGGAGTTCCAAAGGAAGTCTTACTATTAATAATGGTAATATTACTTTAGATTAAACAGATAAAAAGAGAAAGGAGTTGTTATGCCTGTAGATATACATGGAAAACAATATGCAACTGTTAACGAAAGAATAACAGAACTTCACAATGATTACAAGGGAAGTTGTTCTATTATAACAGAAATTGCAGAATCAGATAGTGGAACAGTAAGAGTAAAAGCAACGTTAACGCTTGTTGAAATGAGCGAAGGATTGGTTAGTCACAGCAATACCTACACAGGACATGCTGAAGAGATTATCGGTTCTAGCTTAATAAACAAAACTAGCGCACTTGAAAACGCAGAAACGAGTGCAGTTGGTAGAGCGCTTGCATTTGCAGGTTTTTCAACAGATGCTAGCATAGCTTCGGCAGATGAAGTTGCTAACGCTATAATAAATCAAAACAGTACCCCTTCCACGACACAAAAAGCACAAGATGAACAGGTTGATAATACTGATTACGATAATCTTGATTGGAAAGTTGAAAGAGAAAACGCTCTAACCTTTGGTAAGAATAAAGGTACAGCTTGGAAAGACATAGAGGATGGTTACTTAGCTTGGCTAGCAGGCAAAAAAGATAGTAAAAACGCTCGCTTTGCTGACTTAGAGCAAAACTACAGGATTGTAATGCAACCTACAAGCAAGCAAGAAGATAAAAAACCTGAACCAAAAAAGATAGAAAATGTTTTAGAAGAGCATATTCAGGATTTATTCGATGAATAAAAAAAGCAAAGAAATTGTTTCACATGCTGTTTACTCTACAACAGGAAATGTTATTGGTGTTGTTATTGATGATACATTTCACAAGAGAGTAAACTCAAGTAAGCATTTCTTAAGAAAACCACCTGCGATTGCATTTGATGAAAGGAGTATTTTAGATGCTGAAAAACTTGGAGCTAACAAGCTAATGGTACACGACAAAGATACAAAACGTAGATACATGGCTAGTTACGAAGAGTTTAAATCTAATGCATTTAAAGTTGATAGAGGTTTTGGAAAGCAAGAGGCTCTAGCTATTGCTTATTGGCGAGTGCTTGACCCAAAACAAATGACAATGTTTAAATCGTAAAACAATTAGGGGTGATTGCTTTTAATTAACTAATTGGTTAGAGTTTTTGAGGAGTCGAGGCTATAATTGATTGGTAATTTGAAAAGTGAAAAGTGTTGGCGCACTCACCCCTAATAATTTAAAAAGGAATAACAATGGCAGATATTAATTTTAAAGATAAAACAGTAAAAGAACTTGTAAAGAAATTTATAGTTCGTAGTATTACTTCTAGTAAAAAACATGGAAATACAATAGACCAAGTAAAAAAACCCAATATTAAATGGGTAGAAGAAGCTTTAGAAGAAGCAATGGATTTGTGTGTTTATTTGCAAAGATTGCATGACAAATTAAAAAAGGAGAGTTAATAATGAAAAGAAAAACGTACATGAGAAACAGAAAGTTTACAAGTCACAATGCACTTTCACAAAAAGAGATGTTTATAAATGATATGAAGAAAAAACTAAAAAAACTTATGGAAGGAGTAACAGATAATGGGAAGACAACAAAAGCAAAAAGGCAATAGAATTGAACGCAAGATTGTAGGTATGCTAGCAGAGCGCAGCGTAGAATCAAAAAGAACCTGGGGTTCTTCTGGTGCTAGCATGGGATTAGATGACGAAGTAGATATTGTTATATCAAAAATAAACGAAGTTAAGCTAGATAACGATATATATTTGCAGGTAAAAGGAAGAAGAAAACTAGCAAACTATATTAAGCCTAAAGAAAACGTTATACAAGCTCAAGTACTTGTTCAAGATAGAGAGCAACCTTTGGTTGTTATTAACTTTGAAGATTATGTAGAATACATTAAATTAAAAAACGCATGACTAAAAAACAATTAGAGGAAAAACTAGAAGAACAAACAAGTTCAAACATTCAAATGAACGAAGCTTTAATGTACATAGTAAGTATAGTTAAAGCTTGGCAGAATAAAAAAATTGGCAATTTAAGAGCCATAACAACAATAAGTAAAGTATTCATTAAAAAGGAGAAAGAAAATGAAAGTAAATCTTGATGACACAATAATGCAATCAAAAACAATGACACAAGTTTGCAAATTACTAGAAGAGATGTGCATAGAATTAAAAAGATTATCTCGTAAAAATGCAGAGCCAAATGAAAATACAAAGGATTTAATATCTTTAGGTCGTTATGTAAACAATGTTAATAAAAAACGACTTAATGTAATTAAAAAATACAAAAAAGCATGACACACAATGGCAAGACACTACTTTGTGGAGACAAAATTACATTCGCATCAGGAATGGATAATCAAGGTGAGAAAGAATATTCTTACGGAGAAATTGTCTCTTTTAGTGGTAAGAAAGGAGAATTGTTTGTACATATAAATAGGTATGGTAAAAACAAACAATATGTAATAGTAAAACATGAGGATGTAATCAATGTTATTGAAGAAAAAGGAAAATAAAAGTCCTGCGTTTCAATTTTACGCAAGAGATTTTTTAGCTGATATTAATGTTCAATTAATGACAATGGAAGAGCGAGGTATTTATATAACTTTGCTAGCATACGCTTGGATTGAGAAAGGAATACCAAGTGATACAAGTAAACTAAAAAGACTATGTGGAAACCCTGACGACTTTGACAGCGCAATTCAGAATGTATTAAATTGCTTTCAAGAGCATGATGGTAAATATTATAATCCAAGGATGGAATCTGTTCGTTCTGAACAGTTAGATAGAAAACAAAAGATGAGTGACGCAGGCAAAAAAGGTGCTGAAAAAAGATGGAATAATGGGGTAGCCATACAAAAGCCATTAGCTAAATATAACCCTGCTACTGCTACTGCTACTGCTACTGCAAAAATACCTTATACAGACATACAAGGTTTGTATAATAAAAAATTAGGTAAAGTATTACCTAGTATAAATACACTAACTAATAAGAGAAAGTCTTTAATATGCTCTATATGGAAAGATAATCCTAATATAGAGTTCTTTGATACATTGTATGGTAAAGTCTCTAAAATACCTTTTTTAACAGGTGATAATGACAGAGGATGGAAAGCAGACTTTGATTTTGTACATAAGATGGATAAAGTTGTTAAAATAATGGAAGGTGGATATGTAGGTATAGGTACGAAAAAAGAAGGTAATGTATTTAAAAGACCTGAAGATATAGTTTATGTATGTCCTAAACATCCTAAACATGAAAAACGCAAAGGAGATAGAAACCTATTTGCTTTCTGTGGTATTAAAGATTGCAGAGAAAGAATGGTGAATAGAGACGCTGAGAATTTTGAAAAGCTAGTTGAAGAAGCGCTAGCTGGTTAGCAGCGCTGGCAGCTATGTTGCTAGCATATCTGGAGCTACAACCTCTATAAACTTATCAATAGTTCCCTTACCACCTGCATTATAATGTTTCAACCAATATTCAGCTTGGCTTTCTACATCGTCTGATTTAGGCAAAGGCGAAGGCACGCGCCTATATACAAGTCTAGCCATACATATAGCAAAAGCTAGATTAATAGTCAAAAGTCTTTCGCAGTCTTGAACTGTAGGAATCTCATTTTTATATTTATCATCTAACTCACATGCCTCAATAACGTCATACCATAATCCTTTACGATATTTAAGATAGTTATTAAAAATATCAAAAGCTGTATTTGGTTCTACTTGAAAAAATGAACGAGCTATTTTGCTAGGATATTGCATCAAAGCCCTATACTTTGATTCTACAAGCCCCGTGTTGAATACCATTGTGCTAGCTTGCTCATTATAAAGTCCTACCCTATTAAGAGTATCTTCAATAATTTCTTTCATATCTCTATATAAGTATTTCATTTTTATCTTTCTTTTTTTTATTTTTAAGTTGTCTTTTATAGACTTTGATAGCGTTGCGCTTTTTCCGTCTTTCTTGCTTTCTAGCTTTAGCGTTTCTGTTAGGCATTTAAATAATTTACACATACATAATTAAGATTCATATACTTTACCTCTATAGATTGAGCGACCTTCATAGATTCCAACAGTATCTATTTGAAAATTTTCATCTGTGTATTCAACAATTCCCACCCCTTGTTGCCAATTATACCTAGTTCCTCCACCAGGAACTACTCCATCTATCCTACAAAGAGTTCCACAAGATATTGCTTGATATATTTTTGGCTTTCCATGTGTCCATACTGTTTTATGCGCCATCTCTAATCTATGTACATGACCTTGAATTATACTAATTCTTGGAGAGTTTAATAGTTTCATAACACTTTGTCCACTTTGTGCGCCTACCTTTATACCATGTATGCAAACTAAATTATTATTTATATAAAACTCACCATGAGGATAATTGCCAACATATTGTACATCTAATTTATCTAGTCCCAATAAATAAGGTACGGATATTATTGGTGCAGACTTTGGTTCATTAGCAGGCTTTATACCATACGCTTGAATTGTGTTTTGCACAATACTATCAATCATTCTTTTTTCGTGATTGCCTTCTATGTATACCATTTCCTTGCAATATGGTCTTAACTCTGTAATCCATGAAGCTACATAATCTAAGCTAGGTTGTGTCGTAAAATAAAACTCAGGAGAACGTACAAAATGTGTAGACCAATCAGGCAAGTCTAGCATATCACCTAGCATTATTATTCTATCAGGGTTTATATCTTTTATTATTTGAGTAGCAATAGAAATTGCTCTTAAATCATGTAGAGGTGTTAACTTCCCTGTTTCAAGGTCTCGCTTAAATCCACATTGAGAGTCTGGTAATATTACATCTACTTTTAATTTTCTTTTTGGTGTTTTAACATTGAATCTTAATGGAGATGTATTTGCGCCTTGTACTGATGGAAACTCACATATAACAGGAGTTTTTCGCATTAAAGTAGCTCTAGCTTGATAATTAGTATGTGTATTCCATACTATCCTTCCATCTATTTCTTCTTTAGCAGAAACATCCCATTGATTGACTTTAAATGATTCTACTTTCCAGTCACTTTTATTAATATCAAATTTTGCTAGCAAATCATCCAGCGTTGGAGGTTTTTTTTCTTTAAAGTTACCTTCTATTGTAGCGTAATTATTTTCTTTAGTTAGTGAAGATGATGAAGAGTTTTTACTAGAGAAGTTTGTATAGTTTTTATTAAAGTCTTTTATGGTCTTATTGGCTTTAACGTTACCATTACGGACTTGCCTTCTTACCATGCTGTATGTCCGTTTATGACCAAATTCTTTAGTTAAAACTTCAGCAGTTTCTTTATATGTAAAGCCTTGTTCAATTAAGTCTTTAGCTTTTTGCTGTTCTTCCCTAGTCCACGGTCTAGGTTTTCTCATATTTTTAATCTAATCGTTTATTTTTTTCTTAAACTCTGCAAACCAAACATCATCGAGTTTATTCTTGCTAGATTTAACAAGTTTTTCAACAATCTGTAAAGCAATCTTTTTTAAAACTTTCTCACTTACCATTGTTTTTACACCTGTGATTACAAAACCTCTAACAAAAGGAATATATAAACCACCACCTATAACAGCAACAGTTCCTAATACAGCTGTCCAATTACTTTGAATCCAATCCATTATTTCTCCATTCTTTATACTTTAACAATAGTGTTAATATACCAATTAACACACCAATAATCATACCAAAAAATTGTATTAAAGGGGACAGCACTTCTATCATTGGCAATATACAGCCTCCAAAGCTTGTTGCGATACCTAGTATCGGATGTTTTTGTAAATAAGATTCCATTTTATGCAAATATTCTATGTGATTTTGTTTTGCTAGCTATTTTTTTGGGCTGATTAGAGTGCTGCTTACCTTTTTTCTTATCTTTTCTTTTGGCAGCAGTAGTGCTAGCATATTCAGCAGCAGTTAAATCTTTTATAGCTTGTTCTGGTAAATATCTTTCACCAGTTTTGCTAGATTTTTTACCTGATTTAGTACGCCATTTTTGTTTTGTCCACGCCTTAAGACTTCGTTGGGATTTTTTTAAAGCCATTAACGAAACCCACCACCTCTGGCTTTATATTTTTTTGCTAGCATTTGAGCTTTTCTAGCTGACCATTGACCAGCAGCGCCACCTTTTGTCCCAGCTTTTATAGCTTCAAAAATTCTTTTGCGCATAGTAGGTTTTGTATAATTACCTGCTTCGTTTACTCTTGATTTGTTTTTTTTTTGCATAAGTTTTTTAGTTTATTTATAAACTACTTTTTTTTTCTTTTTATTTTTAGAAGCAGGTTTTGGTTTATTGTTTGTAGATTTTTTCTTTTTCATTTTTTACTTTTTTTTGAACCTTGGGTTTGGACCTCCGTAAGCCCTTGTTGTGTTTTTTGCTACTTTTCTTCTTTTACTTTTTCTTCTTCTTAATGTATCATCTTTTTTAATAGCTTTAGCTACAGCTTTAGATTTACCTCGTTGAGGATTAAATCTTGGGTCAGATGCACCTTTTTTGCGAGTTACTTTTCCCATACCATAACCATAATCAGGGTCTTTGCTTGCTTGCTTTAAAGAAGTAAAATCTCTTTCTTTCTTTAAGAGTTTATCAGTTTTATCTTGCATTATTTAACCTATTTATTTTTTTTTCTTTTTTTTCTATCTTTTGCATAACCAGAAATAGCTCCCATAATAGCGCCTCCAACTACACCAGATTGATATTGTTTTCCTCTTCTTACAGTTTTTCCTTTTCCTCCTGTTACTCCTATTGCAGAAGCAGTACCAGCTCCAACTAAAGCACCTTTTAGCATTGACTTAGCTGTTCCTTTTGCTCTTGACAACGTTTTTTGTCTATGAGTCAGATTTCTTTCTGATTGCAAAATTTTATCAGTCGGGTCTTTTTTTGTTTGTTTCTTTTTTGTTTGCATTATTTAGCCTTACTTTTTCTTTTTTGTTTAGAGCCACGACCATTTCCTATTTTAGCTTCTATATAGTTTAATTGGTCAGTAACTTCATCATTTAATTGTTGAAATTTGTCTACCATTACGTTTTTAGCATCAATTAATTTAATAATTATTTGATGTAAATCATCAATTTTTTTGTTTAACTCGTTAGTCATCCATTTGAATGTCATCCAAAGAATACCAGCAGCTAATCCAGCAAAACCGATTTCTGTCCAATTTTCAATCATTTATTTTTTCCAAGATTTTTTAGCAGTTTGTTGTGCTTTTTTATTTAAATCTCGATAGTGAAAAAGACGAACGCTAGATTTTGTATGGGTTTTACCAGAATGTAAATGATTATTAGCCATTTTGTGCATAACACCTTTATGTTCCTTGCCATCTTTTTTGTAATGTTTTAATCCTATTGCCATAATGCTACCAACTTTTCTTTTTAAGCCAAATCATTAAAAACATATTAAACCTTATTACTTTCTTCTTTTGTTTCAGTATTTGTTTCTGCATCTTTAAAAGATGCTGCTAATGCATCATGAAAAGCTTGTCTACCAAACTGTAATTGTTGCAAATTAAATTTAGAGGTTGTTAGTTTTCTATCTAAATCTTGCACATGTGCTAGCATAACTTGCTGTTCTTGATTTAAATCATCAAAATAATAATCCTTATTATCTACTGTTACTACTGGTTTTTTTTCATTTACTTTTTTAACCATTATTAACTCCTTATTTTTTTTGTTTAGTTTTCATTGATACAGTTGGATTTTTAATTTCTACTGTTTCCATTATTCTGTGTTTTATACACCAATAACTTTTTCCGTTATAAATATCATCTATTAAGTAAACATGAGAAACATCTTTATTGTCTAGTATTCTATTTCCCATAACATTAGGGGCGCAAGAAAAAATAAACACCCAAGCTATTAACACAAATGCTATTCTAATTACTACCATTGTTAATCCTATAAGCATCTATATACAAATCATTATATATGCCCAAGCTATCTGCTTTCCAGATAGCCTTTCTCATTAAGCTGTCTAGCTCAAACATTTCTTGTGATAATTCTTCTCGTGTCTTGCCTATGTAATAATCTTGACAGCTAAATATGCTAAACATAAATGCTACCATAAATCCTACTATAACAAGTGCGTGTAAAGCTTTACTAGCATCTGCCCATTCGTTTAACTTCTTATGCATTTACCAAGGCTTTCCTTTTCCTTGAGTTGGATTTTCTTTAACGTCTATTTCGTTTGCAATTCCATCTTCTATTCCCTTAACCCCATCATCTCCAAGTTTTGTTTTTACCCATCCAACAACCGTGTCTTCATCTAGCTTATCGTATTTTACAAAACTTGATAAATCAGATGTATCTAGTCCAACTTGACCATAGTTCCTAGCAGAATATGTAACTTTTTTTCCATCTTTTGTTACTTCTTTTGAATCATTAGCATCCCAATGAACAGACGTAACTACGTTTGATTTACTATCTTTTGAAATATCGTAGTTTAATGTATTTATTGACCATTTAATTGCCATTTTTTAACTCCTGTTGTATTTAATTCTTTACGCATTTTCTAAGGCTTCTACTTTTGCTGATAGTTCTTGTATAGCTTTTACAAGTGTAGGAATTATAGCACCATCGTTCATCATTTGATATTTTGGTTTTCCTTCTTCATCAACTCCATCTTTTTCGTATTGCACAGCTTTTGCAATAACCCCTTGAAGTTCGTGGGCTATGAATCCCTCTCTTTCAATAGTAGGAGATTTTTTAAAATTATATTTTCTTGGTTTTAAAGCATTAACTCTTGCTAAAGCATCTACATCTAAATCTTCAATATTTTCTTTTAATCTATAGTCTGAACTATAAACATAAGTTTGGTCTGTTCTTAATTCAGCAACAGTTGAACCATCATCCTGAATTATTATAACTTCACCACTTCCGCCTGTTCTATTAAAACAACCTGCTATACCATCAGCGTTTTTAACGGTAAATTTATTACTTGGGTCATTGTCTCCCACTCCCACAAATCCTGAAGATGCAATACGCATTTTTTCACTAAGAGAGCTACCATTATGTGTATAAAACAATAAATTTGAAGATGTTTCACCTGAAGCTCTGTCTGCTTGTATAATTGCAACATTGTTTGAATGGTCATAAAAATAAATACCACCAGTACCTACGCTATTTGCATTACTATGCCCTTGTAATTGCAAAACAGCAAAATTATTATTACTTCCATGATTTACTGAAGATATGCAAAGCTGTCCTCTTTCATTGCCAAAATCATTAGCTAATGAAGTACCTTTAATTATAAGCTCACCATCAGATAGAATACGCATTCTTTCAGCAGTATTTGTTGTAAATGTCATAGCGTTTGCACCGTGGTCGTAAACTATTTTTCCAATATCAGTAGCGCCAGCATCACCAAATGATATAATATTATTATAACCTCCCGTTGCTAATAAACCAATTCCACCATCTGCTCCTCCACTTGAAACTTGCAATTTGTGAGCAGGACTTGTAGTTCCTATACCTACTCGTTGATTAGCATCAATCGTAATAGAAGGAGAATTAGCAGTTTTAAATGTCATATTACTATTGTTGTTATCGTAAATAATGACACCTCGATAATTTCCAGCAGTAGCATCACCCATTGCTATCGTACAAGTTGAACTTGCACCTCCTAACATTGTCATTCCAACTGCACCACTATTTTCAAGCACTAGCTCATCGGCAGCTGCATTTGGAGATACACTCCCAGCACTTGCTGTATGTATATGAAATGTAGCGCTGTCAGGTACTATACCTATACCAGCTGTTGTTGTGCCTAAGTATAAAGCTGAACCAGTAGCATCTCCATCTTCAACTTGCAATGGAGTACTTCCAACTCCACTAGAAGCTATTTTTAATAATAACGGATAAGTACTTGCTATTGTATTTCCTGCTAATGTTGCCATTATATTTTCCTATTCATAATTTAAATTATATCATCCCAATTACGCTGTTCATTTTCCCATACGTCATTAAGATTTGTTGAGTTCCACATATCTCTTGCAAGACGAGCTACTTGAGTAACTATAGAATGTAGGCTAGTACTTAAAGCTAGCACTACCAATCACCTTGATATGCTACTATAGTACCAGTTGCTAACCTAAAACCAGTCCATCTTCCAAATATTGTCATACCTTGTGGAAATGTATTACTTGTATCAATAGCATCGCCATTACTACTAGCTGTTCCTATATAAGAAGAATCTTGAGGTGTTAGGGTTGTAAATGTTGTATCTTCTAAAAATTGAATTGCTATAACTTTTTTACTTGTTATATTATCAGTACCATCTTCAAATATTGCACCTAAATGACCTACTGTTTCAGTAACATTTAAAGCTCCAGTTTTATTAACTTGTAATGCTGCATAATCTCCATCTGCTCCACCTAAAGTTGCTAAAGAATCATTTCTAACAGTTAATGCCATAATACCAGTATCACCTGAACTGTGAGCTGCGTCTTCAGCTTTAATAGCAGTTTCTATAGTTTCTACAGCTCCTTCTATTTCTTCTGTATCGGTTTTAATTGTATCTAATACAGTATCTATCTCAGTATTTTTTGTAAGTATGCTATCTAATACAGCATCAAATGTATCTATCTTTGAGTTGGTTGATGTTATTAATGTTTCAATTCCATCTACATGACCTTTAATAGCATTTGTATCTTCATCTATAGTGCCTAATAATACTTCCATAGCTGCTAAATCTGTAACTGCTGGGTCGTCAGATGCTAAAGTTACTCTTTGTACTCCAGCTGCAACAGCTCCAGCGCCACCAACAAAATCTGTTCCTGCTATATTAGCATTTACATTTAAGTAATTTCCGTCTACTGCATTATCTAACAATTCTACAGCCGTTTCGATTGCTTCTGTATCTATTTTAATAGTATCAAGAACTGTGTCTATAGCAGTTAATAAAGTTTCTACTCCGTCAACATGTCCTATAATTGTTGCTTGATTAGCAGCAGTAGCAGCACCAGCAGGCAACGCACTTGATAAAGTGTCAACTTGGAGATGTCCATCGGCATCCACTAAAGGTACATAGCTTGTACCACCTGTTCCTGTTTTTACTGTGTGACTGAACATAAGCATTGAATCTTCTGCTTTGTCAGTATGCACTTCTATGTTTATATCAGAACCCTCTGTTTTAAGGGTTACATTATCAATATCAACTTTCAGCGCATCTTCATCAGTATTTAAAACTCTGTTTAGCGCTTCAGCAGCTGTATATTCTTGTATTCCAGCCATAACTTGTCCTTTATGAATTTATATCAAAAACCTAATCAAATTAGTTTTATGATTGTTTAATTTATATATGCTAGCAAAAGCTAGCAAATCCTTTTTATTACTTTTTAAATGGAAATGGTTCATTTAGTATTTTATTTTCATAAAAACTATCCATTAATATTTTAAATTCTTGTTTTGTTTCTTCGTTTAAAAAACCTGTTGCTTTCCCAGTTCTTTTGTTTACAGGACTAATTTTTTCTAAATCACTTAAAATATTACTATATCTTTCATTGTCTTGTGGATACATAGTTACAAATCGAGCTAAAAAATATGCTCTTTGTCTAGGTGTAAAATTTGCTGCAATTTCAACTAATCCTTTTGTAAGCGTAAGTGTGTTTTTAGATAATTTTTCTGTATAGTATTTTACTCTATTAGCATATTCTTCTTGACCATATTCTGCACGATATTCTTCTAATCTATTAACAACAGCAGTATGTATTTGTTGTTGTTTTTCTGGATTGTCTTTATTATTAACTATTGCTAGCGCAGCTAAGTTGAGTTCATTATTCATTTCTGTTCGTATTGAGTTTCTTTCTTTATCAAGCTCAATAGCTTTTTCTTTTTCAGAATATGATTTATCTTCTGGAAATACAAATATCCTATCTCTTAAAGTTCTCATTACAGGAGAATCTAATGCAGGAACACCTATATATTTAGCTGCATTTCTATCGTATTCATATAAATCTTCTTCTGTCATTAATTTTCTCATTTTATCATAACCACCTAAACCAATATCGTAATAAGTATTACCTCTTGCAATAAATTTTTCGGTTGTATACTTTACTTTAGCTGGACTTGCATTAAAAAAATTAGCTATATCTTTATAAAGATTTTCCTCATTAAAATTAGTTTTTAATGATTCTTCTACATTTTTTTCACCACCTAAATATATATCTGTTTTATATGGAAATCTTTTACCTGTATAATGCGCTATAGCAACATTAATTGTAGGTGATAGTCTACCTATATCCAAAGGAGCTAAACTTTCTATTATTTTAAACATTTGTTCATAATGATAATCAGGAAGTCTTTTTCCTTCTTGATAAGCAAATGCAGATTCCATAACCCCACTAATTAATTGTTGCCCACTATCTAATTGAATTTTTACAGCTAAAGGTTTTGATTCTCCTGTTTTTGGATTTTCAGTTCTTAATGGAATAGGTATTATAAGATTACTAAATTTTTGAGTATCAGAAATTCTATCATATATTTCTTTATTTTCTTTAGAAGAAGTTGCCCATTGATATGCTCCATATTTCATTGCAGCTATTTGAGCAGCTTTAACATACCAACGTTTGTCTTTCATTCCTCTTAACATACCTCTTGTTGCCTGTATATTAGCATTAGCATAAGGAATAAATACTTCTGTAGCTCTTGAAATTTGTCCACCTTTTGAAAAATCCATATAGCTCCTTGCTCTCCATGTAGCTTCTTTAGGAGAAAGACCGTTTTTAATAAGTCTATCTCTAAAAGCTAATCGAGTACTTAATTCACTATATTCTCCAATTTTTCCTAAGTATTTATCTAAAAATTGTAAACTATTTCCTATTTTACCACTAAACGCATCTGGTCTCAATGGTTTAGAAAGCAATGCAAAACCACCACCTTCATTTACAAAATCAGTATATCTACCACTTTTTGTTCTTACATCACGACTTACTCTTACCATATCCCTTGCCATTTGGACATAAGCATAAGGTAAAAAATTACTATAAGCACCATGCTCATTTAATGTAATAAAAGCCATATCTCTTGTCATATTTGTAACAGCAAAAACAGGATTATAACCAGTAGCTGTAGCTTTAATTATCTTTGAACCTGACATCCAGCCCATAGCGTTCATTAACCTAGGTCCAACAACAGGGTCACTTACAACCCAACCTGATGCAAATTCATCTTCTAAAGCTATATATTTTTTTCTGCCTTTTTCAAAAAATTCTATTCTAGTATATCCTTTTTTTAGCCTAGTATTTCCATCTTTTAAACGATAACCAATACCTTCATAACCACTTTTTTTAGTTTTTAATAAAGAATTAAGAGCTGTATCGGCATTATTTCTAGCTATTCTATTTTTTGAAGACGTAATAAAATCATATAATAATATTTTACTATTATTATATAAAAATCCTTCATCTCCTGTTTTTAATCTTTTTATTCCATTATCATGAACTGTAATTCTTTTATTTCTAATAGTATAATCTTTTTCACCACGAATAAATTTTAAATATTTTTTAGGCATATATTCTCTACGTCTAAATTGAGCAGCGCTTACATCATCTATTAAACCACCTACTTCTAGCTCATCTACAGTTTCTTTAAATACAGCAAAATAATCATCTGCTAATGAATTTATTTTTCCTCTAACATTATCAGGTAAGCTTGCTAGCATATCATCTACAACACCATCGTAAGTAGCTGTTCCTTTTCCACCAGAATATTCATAATTTTCCATTCTTTTTATTTCTTCATCTATTTTTCTTAGCTCTGGTTTACTAGTTTCTGTTTTTCTTTTATTTTTTAAATTAACTATTTCATCAATATGAAACTTTTTTAACCCTGATTCGTTTCTTAAAAGTATTAACGCATCAAGCGTTTTAGTTTCTTTTCTGCTTAATTGATTATATATCGTAGAATTAAGTTGTTCTATTTTCATACCAGCTTGCGTATTATAGCCATTTATAAAATCTTTTTCTATTCGAATAGCTTTAAGCATAGCGCTTTCTTCGCCACCTGCTGTTTTAATTGCCTTATCTAGTATTAAATTAACTTCGGCACCAACATCAACTGTAGCTTTTAAAAATTTTCCTTTAATTTTAGAAAAAGTACCTAAATTCATTCCATTTTCTACTTTATTAGCTTGATTTGTTTCTTCTAAAAACTTTTTTGTTTTTTCAAATCTTTTTGGCACAGGCTGACTTTCATCAAATATAGAACCAGTTTGCCTACCCATAATTGTTTGTACAATAGAATTATCTAATAAAGCTAAAGCACTTTCTTTTGCTCCTTTACTCATTTCTTTAGTAAAATTAATAAATGTTTTTGCTTGAGAATTAGTAAGTCCATGACTATTTTTTAAAGCATTTCTTGTTGCTTCGTCTCCAAGAACTTTTAATTGTTGTTCAATAATTTTAGAAGCATTTTCCATGCTTTGTAATATTTGCTGTTTACGATTTGCTGTCATAGTATTTGCAACATACGGATTTTCTAACAAAGATTTTTGTTGCACTATATTGTCACCAAGACTTGCTACAGTATCTTTAGCATCTTTAATTTGTCTTTTTGAAGCAGGAGTTTTTAAAGTTGTTTTTTTACCTGAATCTCCAGTATAAAAAACTTTTCCATCTCCTATATCAAGAACTTCTTGTAGTACTTGTGGGTTTTTAATATTTTCAGCTAATTGTTTTGTAACATAATTAATATTTATTTTATCTTTATTGCCTTTTGCAACTTCTAATGCAGTTTTAGAATACTGTGATAAATCTTTTGTTTTTTTAGCAACTGTTTTTGCAAAACCTGTTGCGTTTGCTCCACCTGCTTTTAAACCAACAGCTACTAATGGTGCATTTAAAGGGCTTTGAAACCATCTATCGTATGCATCATCTATAAGTTTTCTTTGGTCTTCTGGATAGTTATTAGCTACAGGTTTTAAAGATGATAGCATTAAATCTCCTGCTAGTTCTGGAATAGCAGCGTAACCAGTAAGTATACTTTCTGCTAGCTCTTTACCACCTTTTCCCATCATAACAAAATCAACTACTTGGTTTTTAAAATCGCCTATTCCAAATAAAACATCACCTACATTATTTAATACATTAACACCTAATTGCCTTATTGTTTTTTCGTTTGGTTTTTCACCACCAAATGTATCTTGAACCATTGTTTTAAAAGCATTTACTCCAGTAGGTGCTTTGTACTCAGATAAACTATATTTACTATTAAAAAATTCAACTTCTTTATTTAACTCATTTGTTTCTTTTATATCGTCTACTGTATTTAAAGAAATTTTACTATCTTCAATATTTTTTAAAAGCATAGAATCTTTTGGTTCTATTACTTTTTTATTTTCATTTATAGGAAATTTTTTATAAAAAGGTTGATTTGATTTTGTAGTTCGAGTAGGTGAAAAAATGTCAATAGAATCTAATAATTCACTATAAGCACTACCTGTTTGTCTTATCCTACTTGCTTCTTCATTAATTGCTGCTCCAATATCATTTTCCCTACTTTCTACAACAGCATTATAATCGTTTTTACCCATGTATTTAGATATTGTTTTAAAATACCTATCTTTAATAGCAATTTGTTTATCGGTAATTAATTGGTCTCTTTTTAAACCCATAGGGTATATACTAGAAAAACTTTCTAAATCACCACCAACATTATTGTAAATGTTTTTAATTACAAATTTACCTCCCTGTTTTCCTAACTCTTCAGATGGAAATATAGCTGTATACAATTTTCTTCCTTCTGGATTATCTGCTTGTGGTAATTTTGGACCTTTTGTAGCTCCAAATTTTTCTGCTAACTCTTGTGTCCATAAAGTTGCAACAGGATTATTTGTTCTTTTTGTTAAACCATCCTCACCATTATATTCTAATTCTGTTAAACCTTTAAATATAGAATCAATAGTAGTATCTTTATTTTGATTTTGTTTTCTTTTTAAAACAGATTTAAAAGCATATTGATTTTTATTCTTTACTAAAGAATCAACTTGTACTTTTTGTTTTCTTTTTAAAACAGATTTAAAAACATATTGTTGTGTTTGACTCATTATGGTTTTGTACTATCTGAAATTGCATCATTAAAACGAATATTACTTAAATTCATATCACTTAAGGAAGATGGTAAAACTATAAAATTTGGTTGTGCTTTTTCTTTATAATTCATTTTTAAAGCATTTCTTATACCAGAACCATGAGAAGTATTTAAAAAGTCAAACATTAATTGTTGAACTGCAAGTTTTTGGTCAGCAGTTTCAACATTTGGTATACCTGTATTTTCATCCATATTTAAAGCTTCATCAACTTTTTTAGTTGAAATCCCTGCTTTTTCAAACTCTCCTTGTTCAAGCATATAATCTATATCTTCAAATGTAAAATATGCATCTACTTTAGTTCTATCGGGAGCGTCATTATTATCAAATACAAAATTAATATCACTTGCGCTTGTATAAGTCATTTCACCTTTAGGAAATTGATTCCGAATCAATGAAGGTGTATATCCTTTTCCACCTTTTTCATCTTCAACAAACTTATCTTCTTGTTCTTTTATAGCTTTTTTGTCTTCTGCATCTTCTCTTTCTTTTTTAAAACTTGCACTTAAAGCTGTTGCAGAAGAAGCTCTACCTCTTTGTATTCCTGATTTCATCCTAGAATATTCTAAAGGTGTCATTCCATATTTAACTCTTTCTGCTTCTTCTTCTTGCAATATAGCTAACTTATTTTTATCTTGATATGATTTTAACACACCTGCTACTGTAGGTGATTCTTTTTGTTCCATTGTAACAATTCCAACAGATTCTCTTCTTTTTTTTAAGTTATCTACATAATTACTTATATCTTCAGCAGTATTTTGTGTGTATTCTGCAAAAATTTGTGTTGGTGTTTTTGGTCCATTTGCCATTATGAATACCTCGATATATCAGCTTCTATTCCTAAAATTTGTTGTGTTACAGCAGCTTGTTCTTCAGCAGTTTGTGCTAGTATATTTGCAGTTTCTTTTTCTGCTTGCAAATCTAATCCACGAATATTTTTAGAAAATTCTTGACTTGTATCTGCTTGCCTTCTTTGTAATTCATCTAAAATACCACCAGACATTGCTAAATTTGTTTGACCTAAAGCTGTTTCTGATGTTCTTGTAATATTTTCACTTTTAGTTAAAAAATCTGTAAATGCATCTTCTTCACGCAACCCAGCTGATTCTAAAGCAAACTCTAATAATGTTTTTCCTCTTTCTATTATGCTTGGTATAGCTCCTCTTAAAATTCTTTGTTGGTCACCTAATACATTTCTTACATCTTTATTTCTTTTACTTTGTCTAGATGCACCAAAAAGATTGCTACCTACATCATAAGCTAGCTTTGCACCTGAAATAATAGCTAATGGATTATATTCTTTTAAACCTGTTTCTGGATTTATAGTACCAGAACCATGTTCTTTTACTAACTTTTCACCATCTAAACCATTATTATCTAAAATTTCTGCTTCTGTATTATTTACATGAGCTAATTCACCATCAATATATCGAAGCTGTGTATCTCCACCTCTTCCTTTTTTTGCTAACATAGAATATAAATTATTCATTTTAATTACCTTCCCTTAGTCTGCTCATTAAAATAGATAAAATACTTGGTCTTTCTGTTCCTGTATCTATACCCATTGTTTCTAATTGCCCAACATTTAAAGGTGCATTAGTAGTAAATGCTTGTTCACGCTCTTTTAAAGTCATATCTCTACCTAATGCTTCTTCAGTAGCATCAAAAGTAGTTTTAATTTCATTTAAATTTAATTTTTCATTAACATCTACAAAAGTATTATTATTAATATCATAATAAACATTTTCACCTTTTTCTTTAGCTACTTGCCCTATTTGCATAGACTTACCAGATTCTCCTGGTTGCGTTAAAAAATCAAAAAAACCACCCTCAAAACCACCTCTTTTTGCAGTTTTGTAATCTTCTCTTGTTTCAGCTACACTACCTGCTAAGTCAAATAAACCACCAACAGCATCAATAACAGATTGGTCTTTTTTTGTTTTTACATCAGCTTCTATCATTGCTCTTCTAACTATTGCTCTCGCTGAACCTTTTGCTGTAGCAATATCGCCACTTAATTTGCCAAATTTTGCTGCTCTTGCTGTAATTGCCATATTATGTACCTATTGGTGTTAATGTTTGTTGGTAAATTTGATTACCTATTTTAATATATTGTATAACATTTGCTCCAACTTTTCTAAAAACTGGAACAGAATCTTGCAGTTCGCTAGGACTTGGTGTACCAAAACTAACAAAAATACGTTCTTGCCTTTCGACTACTGATATTCGGTCTTGTCTATTTTTAGCCATTATCTAGCACTTTTTTCCCTGTAAATTATTGATATATCGCTAATTATAAAAGTACTATCTACTGCACCATTAAATTTTAATGAAATAGAGTGTGCATTTCTTATCGGACTACTAGGCACATATTCTACACCTTTAAAATCTGCATTAGTTGTTACACCTGTAGAAGCAAAAGTACTACTTAACGTAGTACCACCATCTAAATCATATGTTAATGTTGGTAAATTACCAGAAGCTAATTGATAAGATACAATAATTTTTTTAATATGTTTTTTAGTTCCTGCATTTCCAAAATCTATATCTTTTGTTATTATAGTAGAAGCTGCATGGTCTTGTGATGCATTGTTCCAAGAACGTATTAAAGCGCTTGTTATATTTCCAGACGCTACTTTATCTAATACTGCTAATTTATTATCTTTATTTACAATAAAATTTGATTTTATATCTGTTGTAGCAGCATCTCCTCTTACCCAACTACCTGTAGGCAAATGATATGCATACATATCATTGTCTGCCGATATACCTGCTCTAAATACAATTAATAATCTATTTTTTGGTGCATAACCAATCGAAGATGTACCTAAATTTCCTACAAAAGCTTCCCAAGTTGAATCTTTTATTAACTTGCCATCTCGTTCTTCTAATAAATTTACAATCCTTCTACCATCATATAAATAACATCCACTTGCATTTACCCATGCAATTCCAAAATCTGTTTTAGCTACAGCATAAGGTCCAGCACAACCTTTTCCAATAAATGTATCTTCTAAAAATTCAAATTCTTTAGCAATATTTATAATATGCAATTTTTTATTTTTAAATTGCAAAAGCCTATCAGCATAAACTTCAAGTGCAGTAATTTCATCACCATCTCCAACAGTAACATCTACAATATCTGTTTTAGAAAATGTAGAAAATTTATTAACTCTTGATTTTATAATTCTATCACCATGATTTTGTCCGTCATAAAATACATTACCAAGATATGCTTTTCTGTTTGCAACAACAGCAGTTTTATATCTGTACGTTGTTATAATATCAGATTCCGAAATACCATTTAATATTTCATAGGTAACATTTGCTATTTCAGATGGATTAGCAAAAGGTCCTATACTAACATATGAATCAAATGTAGTGCTACTTATATCTGTATTATCTGCAAATAATTCGTAATTTGAACTGTAATAGTTAGAAGTTCCAATTTTGTATCCTTGTTCAAAATCAATATCAATTAATAATTGATGAGTATTTTCATATATTGTACCATAACTTTTCCAATATATTCTTATACCTTTATATTGATTAGCTATATCAGTTGTTACTGAACTATGGTTTGTTGGATGCAATAACCATATTTTAAAAGTAAGTTGACAATTAGCATCATTTGCAAAACTTGTTTTAGTATAAGTTTTTAATTTAGTTTCAGAGCCATCTCTTAAAACATATGAATAAAATAAATCAAAACCTTCACCTGCTGTATTAGTATTAGTTATATTCCATGTTCCAGTTCCTGAACCATCTAAACGTACAATAGCATGCTGAATACCACCTGATGCAACACTAGGGTTTGCTTCGTATTTTAAACTAGCACCTTGACTTGGTGCAGTTAAAGTATTGCTATAATCAGTCCATGCACCAACACTTCTTGTAGAACCAGTACCTTCAGTATAAGGATGATATGTAGCTTTTATATACTCTCTTATTTTATTAGTAGATGCATTGGTAAAAGTAGAGTCACTTACGTACAACCTTCCATCTACATTGTGAAAAACAACTTTTTGATTTGATGTAGTTGAACCTAATACTAAAACACCATCAAAAGTATCTGTATGGTCATCTTCTGTAATAACCTGCATACCATTGCTAGCATTAGCGCTAGCATAAACTATTTGATGAAAAGGTCCATTTCCACCACTTTCATCAAAATCAGTTGAATATGCATATAAATTATAATTTCCTATGGGTGTATAATCACGAACTTCTGTAGCTGCTACTAATGTATCTGAAAAATTTCCCATTGGTCTTATAGAACCAATTTCATCAACCATATAATTATTAATATCAACTAATTCATCTGAAGCAATATCTCTTGGTAGTGCGTTATTATTAAGACCACCATTAAATTTATTTATTACTAAACTTTTTTTAGGCATTAGATAGCTACCATAAATTCTATTGAAGTTGTACCAGTTGATGATTTTGCATAAATAGAATTTACATTAATTCCACTTGCCTTAAAATATAAAGCGCTACCAACAGATATCTTAAATAAATAATTAGAACCACCATCATTACTTAATAATATTGGGTTAGAACCTACATTTTTAAAATAACCAAATACTAAAGCAGTACTAGAAGAATTTAATTGTTCTCCAGAAGTAGTTAAATCCTCACCTATTTCATCCCAATTTTTATTATCCATTAAATTCCATGTTTCATGTGTATCATCCCAATGCTTTGCTTCAACGCTAAACCATTTATCATTTACTTGATTTGCTGTAACATCTATAAAGCTATTGCATCCATATGATTTTTTAATATCAGAATCAATAACATTTTCAGTTGTAGAGCTATAACTTTTTGTAAACTCTTCAAACACAATACTGGTTGGTGTAATTGAGTTTAAGTTGTATGGAATAACTTGGGTATTATATTGTATTTTTCTTGCTACTGCGCTCATTGTGCTACTATATATTCTACGTTACTTGTACCAGAAGTTGTTTTTACTTTTATATTAGCTGAAGAAACTGAATTTACTTCAGAAGAAAAAACATCATTTTTAGAAATCTTTGTTGTGTAATTACTACCATCTAGTGCTAAAAACACATCGTTATTTGTTTTGTTTTTTATCATAATGTATATAACCGTAACACCACCTGAATTTAAAACAGCTCCTGTACTTGTAACTTCTTTATCTGAAGAATAAAAACTAGAATGTTGACTGTTGTTTATATCAACACTATTTTTACCAGATAAACGTCTACCTATATCACTATCATTATAATGACGAGCTTGTGCATTAACATACTCTGTAGGATGCACCATAACTTTTGTAATTATTTTTTTATCAGACATTAATTAGCAATTAAGACTTGTAATGCTTCTTTGTATTTTGTGTCAAATCTAGCATACTGGTCTTGATACCAACTATATTCTTTTGTGTACCTATCTACTTGAGCAGTATACTTTTGAATATCAGCACTATATTCGCCTATAGAAGCTTGAGCTTGCGATGAATATCTTTGAACATCAGCTTGAAATTTATCAACTTCTTGTGCATAATCTTGAATAGATGCTTCAAGCGTTCTAGCTGCATTTGAAACATTTACATTTGTACTTTCTCTCATTTTGCTTACAGCAGCACTTGTACTTTGATTCATTTTCGAAACAGCGGCTTGTACGTCATTAGCAGCATTAGCAATAGATGCTCTAGTAGCATCACCAGCAGTTGCTATGCTTGCTTGCGTAGAATTTCTAGCATCCTCAATCGTTGCTTGCATTGCACTTCTTGCAGAAGCTACCTCTGCATTAAAAGCATCAATATAAGTATTTATTTTAGCTATTTGTGCGCTTGCTAGCTCAGTATCTTCTTCACCTTCTATAAAATGTGCTAAAGTTGCAAACCATTGGTCTACTTCTATTGAGTTTCCATCATAATCATCTATAACATTTTCATTATCTAAATGGTCAATATCAGTTAACTCATCTGCTGTTCCACCAACAGTAGGTTTTGAATAATCAGAAGCTGATGAGCCTGTTGAGCCAGTACCAGATGCATTTGTTTGTGCTTCAGCAACAGCATCTTGTGCAGCAGATACTGCATCACCTACACTAGCATTTGAATAACTAATAGTAGGATTACTTGGTGTACTTGGTACTGCAATATCACTCAAAACTAGTACAGGTTCTGAAGGCATAGAATCTTTAACTCTTGCCATTAAATACTGACATGCTTTAGCGCAAGAACCTAAAACAACTATATCTTCAATACTATCAGGAAAAGGGTCTACTGGACTATCTGTTATATTTGAAGCACTTGCAACTACAGTTGGAAATGTGACACTTTCAACTTTAAAAGCATTTGGACTAGCTGCTGGAGTAGGAAATACATGAATAGAGCTATTTTTAATTATATATACTGGAGATTCAACACTAGCAGCAAACATGCTTGAAGAGTCCTGTACTTTTCTAAAGTATGATGCAGGAAGTTCTCTGCATTCTACATATTGTCCATCTGTTCCACGCTCTCTTATAACGCTTACAATTCTATGGTTTGCAATATTTGTAGATGCATTTGTAATATCTCCAGATTCTTGTGTAAATGATTTAACTTTATTATCTGGTAATGCTCTTATAATTTCTGCTGCTGTATCTGTAAGTGCATCACCTAAAAAGGTGTCATCACCGACAGAGCCAACATAATCTTCTATTCTTACTTTAAATGTACTCATTATAAAATAAAATCCTGTAATGGTGGTGGAATAATATCTGGTTTTGCTTCTCTCGCATTTCTTGTTTCAATAAATTCTTTTTCTATTTTTTCTCCTACACCATAGTGACCACTACCAATTTGTAATTGACCATCTAACATTAAAAAATGTGCTAGCGAATAATGTATACACGCAGGTATAAGTTGTTCAGGTAAATCAACACCATCTGTTACTGCATTTTTAGGCATTGGGTTTGAATAATAATATACTTTTAATTCACTACCTGTATCTGGAGTTTTTGTTAGTGTAAGTTTTATACCTTTTAATGTCCATGTTCCACCACTAGAATAAGCTGTTGAATAAGCAAGACCTTTTACTGGTATAGAAAATGTATTTGCACTTACTACTGTAATTTTATGAACCACATCATTAACTTCACTTTTTGCACCTGTTCCAGATAGTAGACCAACAACACCAGATATTTTTACTTTATCTCCTGTTTCAAGTCCATGGGAACTGCTTGTAACTACGATTGGATTAGCACTAGTAGCTGCTGTAATAGTGCCTGTGCTAGCATCTTCTTCACTTATAAAATATCCAATATTTTGAATTGCAGCCTCATTAATTCCTTCAGCATATCTTTTTTCACTTACAAAAGGAATTATTTTGCTATCATTATTACCAATCATGCTAACTTTATAAATTCTCATGCTAGCATCTTCGTTACTAAGTGTATATGTATTTGTTATTGAAGTTGAAAAAGATTGTGAATTTCTTTTTCTTACAGTTCTTGCACCAACTTCTTGTACTTTATTATCAAAAAATTGTGATAACAAAGGCTCTGTTACTGGAAAACCTAATGCTGATTTAACTAAACCAGCCTCAACCATTTCATATGCTTCTTGATATCTCACTATGCTTTCCTTCTTCTAATTCCTTTAACATGCTTTTGTGACATTGGTGGTCTTTTTGTACTTCCACCTTTTCCAGACCAAAAAACTTTATTTGCCCAAAATGCAGCTGAAGATTTTCCTTTAGCAATATTTTTACCATGTCGAGCTTTAAAACTTTTTCTAGCTTCTGGGCTATAATTATGCCCCATACCTTGTGCGCCAAAACGAATTATTTTAACCTTACCATTTACCCTGACACCAACCACAGCTTTTTTAGTTTTGTGATTAGGTGTCTTTTTAGGGGTATTTAATTTAGTTAAACCTGCCCGTTTAAGTCTTGATTTTTCTGCTGGTGTCATATCTTATAATTACGGGGGGCATAAAGCCCCCCATAATCCTATTTAAACAAGCTTCATGATTGCATGAGTTTGTTCCTGACGAATCTCAGGACCTAGCTCAACTAACCATTCATCTGTTTGACCGTCACTACCATCTTGCACGATGTCTCTGCGAAGCTGGAAATCAGATTCAGCTAAGACACGAGCGTCAAAGTTAGCAAAGTCAACTGCAACAGCATAGTCTTCATAAGCACCTCTTAACATTGGGTGAGGAACAAAATTTAATGTTCCAACAGGACCCATGTAAGACATAACTCGTAAACCAGCTTTTTCTTCTTCGCCCATCATAGCATTCATATTGCTTGAAGTATCAGCACGAACCATTGCTGTCATTTTTAATAGCCATTTGTTAGATGCAAAAACAGTTTTTTCCATTGAACCATCCATAGTATCTTGGAAAATATGTTCTATAACAGCATCAAACTGTGCTTGCGTACCACTACTATTATTAAACTGCAATGAAGAATCAATATCTGCATTATTAGTTTGAACAACACCAGCGCTTCCACCAACACCTAAACCTGCAAAGGTTCTTTGTGGATTGGCAGAGCTTGAATCTAGACTTTTAGCACCATTAAAAAGCATAGCGTATTCAACGTTAGCTTTTATTTGTGCTAGCTTTCTAGCTTGCAATCTTGCTAGTTCTGGACCACCATACTGCTCAGAAACTCTAGCAGTACGAGTGATTGTATAAGGTTCACGGAAGATTTGAGTACAATTACTCAATCTACGAACCTTTTTACGAGTTTCAGAACCAACAGCTGCACCTTCAGCGTAAGTACCATTGCCACCAGCAACTTTAAATTCATTATCATCAAGGAAAGCTGTTTCAGCTTGAAATAAACCTTGTGATGCGTAATTTGCTGTTGTGCCATATTGACCAGCAGTAGCAACGTAAGTTAATGTAAGAATACCAGATGCGTCAGTAGTAATCATATCAGCGCCATCTGCTACTTGCTCTACCTGATAAACAGTAGAGTCACCAGATTTAATGTGCAATCCAATAAACTGTACATCTCTATCAGTAGGTGTAGTTTTATTAACACCTTTACCAATAGCTACACATAAAAAATGTGTAATTGGTGAATGTATAGCAGATGAACCACCAGCCCTAGATGCAGCATAAATTGCTCCAACTTCAAACATTTCCATTTGAGCTTGTCTGCGAAATGTTACAACTGAGTTATCGCCATTAATTCCAGCAGTTGCTGTGTCAGAAACATCTGAACTAGTTATAGGAGTTTTAACACTCCTCTTTATAAAGTACTCGTCTTCCATCCATTCGTAAATCGGCACGGGTGTTTGAACAGCCCCAGCACGACCTGAAATAGATAGCAAAGGTGTTACGGATTCATTGTAATAATAAATCTTTGGACCTAATTCGAGTACTTGTCTTTGTGTTCCGTCAGAAAACTGCGTTGCAGTTCCTGCTCCATAAGTAGACATGTGTCATACTCCTTTATTTTAGGGTTATTTGCTAAATTGCATAATCCCCTTCATAAAGCCATCTAATTCTTTGTCCTCAGGTTTTTTAGCAGGAGTAGATTTGCCTTCAACAGCAGCACCACTTTGTACTTTTTCCATTTCAAGAACCGAGGTTGAATTTTCTTTTTTCTTTTCTGAAGGTGAATTTGCGTTTTCTTTTTTTTCATTTAGAACCTTCCACACCTTAACCATATTAGAAGTTGTTACATTGTCAGGACTTTTCATAAAACCATAAAATGATTGTATTTCTTCTTCTGACATACCAAGTGATTTAAGTTCGTTAATTTCAGCTTGTCTAGCTTTTTTAACGTTATCTTCAGCACGAACTCCTTCGAAATGATTCATAGCTTTTTTAGCACCTTGGTCAATTAACCATTGGTCATACTCTTGTCTCCAGACTTGGGAAGAAGAGCCTTCAGCTGCTTCTTCTAATATATCATATTCTTCTGGTTTCTGAGGTGGACCACTAGCTTCTTGCTTTTCTGCTTCCTGTTGTAATTTTTCAACTACATTAGGATTCTTTTTTAGCCAGTCATCTATTATTTCTAGTTTTTCATACTTTGTACTTTTATCACGAAGTTCGACTTCTGCTTTATCTTTTGCGCTTTGAATATTCTTATACGCATCAGCAAGTTTCTTTTTACCTTCTTCACTATCTTCAAACTTGTTATCAATAAGCCAATTTTTAACTTCTTCTACAGCTTCTTCTTCTTTTTGAGTTATTTCTTCTGTTTTATTTTCTGAAAGCTCAACAGATTCTTCTGTGTTTGATTCTATTTCATTTTCCACTTTTACTTCTTCAGAGCTTTCTGGGGGTACATTAAAATCATTTAACATATCCATTAAGTTATCTTTATTAGTATCTTGTGTACTTGTCGTATTTTCAGCCATTCGATGCTCCTTTTATTATTTGGTTATCCTAATCCCATTTGTTCTTCAAACGGATTAGGAGCCGTATCTTCTGAGTTAACCGTGCTTCTAATGTCAGCTAAATCAATAGCTGTTTGGTCTGTCATTTCCTTTTGCTTTCTTTCCTCGTTTTTTGCTGTCGCCCTCAAGTTACTTACTGCTTGTTGTACAGGTTTCGTAGCTTCAGAAACTTCTGCTCTCATCTTAGAATGGAACAGCTCTCTATCTCTTGTTTGCAAGTCACCAGAAAGTGCTTGTATTTGTTGAGATAGTTGTTGATTCTGCGCTCTTAATTGTTCTATTTCACTCATTCTAGCCATTAATGATACTTTGTCTACATCTCCCTGTAAACCCATAATAACTTGTGTTTTATCGTATATGCCTGCTTGCAATAATTGTATATCCCTAGACAAGTCAGCAGTTGGACTCTTAGAACGAGTACTACCAATTACTACACGAATATCTACTTCAGCAGTTGTTACATCGTACATTCTTTCAATAGCTAATGTATAATCGTTTATAACTGGTACATTAATTTTTAATTCTTTTTCTATTCCTACTGGATTCATAACTCGTAGGACTCTTTCTTTATCATACACATAAGGTACATATTTTGATACAATTTTGCCTACATGTGTTAACATATCATACACAGGGAGTATTTTCCAATTTTGCTTTCTTGAAGAAGCTTCATCCATAATTCTTGCTTCACCAAATGTACCTACTGCACCAGAAGGATTTCCTTGTTGGAATTTATAAGCACCAAACACAGTTTCTATATCGGTTTCATAACGTTGCTTTTCTATGTAAAGTTGAGAACTTATTGCAGGTGGAGATAGTTCTTTTATTTTACCTTCACGAAGTGCAGATGGATTTGCTCTAATTATTGCATTAGGTACAAACCATTTTTCTAATTCTTCTGGGTCAATAGCACCATCTTCATAAATTAACTTAAAGCTAGCCGTGCTAGTAGCGTGAGATATAAGCAATGCCTCCGTTCTATTTAACATTCTTTGTGGGGTCTTTGCATGCCTTACGTCACCAGCTGGATATGGATTTCCATTATGCTCATTACAAGCAGGTACTATAGGGTAATCTTCCAATGGTAAAACTATGTCATATATAAGTGCATCTCCAATAACAAAAGTTTCTCTTACCTTTGTTATATAAATCTTTTCTTCTTCTACTTGATTTTCAGTAATATATGCTTTATAACGTTCAGAATTTTTAAATTCATCAAATTCTTTTTTATTAAAACTTTTCTGTCTACTTGTTAACTTATCTGTTAAGAGTATTTGTTCTTCGTTAACCTTTGACCATCTAATGTATCTTCTTACTCTTGGTTGCCCATCATCATTAACATCTGTTCTGCGAATAATATCATCTCGATTATATTTAGCAGTAGCGTATTCATCATCTCTATAATCTTCGTTTGCATCTTCAATTTCTTGAGCATGCTCTGGAAACATAACTTTCATTGCATTTTTTGTACTAACATCTGAAAGCATAATAGATGCTGCGTCTCTAAAGAAAGGGTCAGTTGAGTTAGGGTCAACGTATATATTTTCTGGTGCAACTCTTTTTACTTTAATTCCACCTCTACCTTGTTCTGCTTGCCAGTCAGGATATACATACATATAACCCATACCTTTAACAGTATAATCTTTTACAATACTTCTAAAATGTCTATCACCATCAGAATCATACCATATTTTATCTAACAATTTATCGTAAATAAAGGCTACTTCTGAGTCAGTTTTTCCTATTGGTCTTACATCCCATTCAGGACTTGAACCTGCAACATTTGACAATACTTGTTCTACAGCAGGTCTAATCTTGTTATTTGCTTCAGGAGGTTGACCAACTCCTATTAAATAATCTTTTTGAGATTGAGTAAGTTGTATACCTAAATAAAACTCTTCATCCTCTGCCATTTGAAACTTATGTTCTTGAGCAGAAGATTGATACAGTATATACTCGTTATTGATGTCAGACGCAGAAATTTCGTCAAGTTTGATATTTTTTAAACTTATCATACTACCACATATTAATTAATAATTAGAATATTATGCAAATATAGTTTTTCCAGTTTGCCAATCAATTCCACGAAACGTAGAACGACTTTTATATTGAACTCCATCTTCGTCATAACCATGTCTAGGTGCATAAATATCATCAATAGCCCATCGTAAAGCATCTAATGTGTCTTTTTTAAAGCTACCATGCTCTTTAAAGTTAAGCAACTCTTGCTCTAATTCCCAATGGGTATCTTTTATTTGCATTGCATTGCTAGCAAAATAGGGTTGAAGTTGTTTTATTCTGTAATATTTGCTTTTAATTGCTTGTTTAGGGTTTATATTGTAAAATTTTCCTGTTCTTTTAGATTCACGCATCATGTAATCAGATAACATGACGTGACCAGTCTCTTCAATATTAATTAACTTTGGTTTATAATGTTCCATCATTTCAAATAGTTTATCAGCTAAATCCATTGGCGCCATTTGACCTCTATGGTAATCAATTACATAAACGTTATTTTCAGCATCTACAGCAATTACCATTATAACAGAAAAGTCAGCTTTTACATTTTCACTTGAAGCAGGGTCAACACCCATAAATACATTTACTGGTATATCCCATATTTCATCTTCAACTTGTTGGACAATAACAGAAAAATTATTATCATTTTTAAAATGACCATCCCAATAATTAATGTTTTCTTTTTTAAATACACGAAAACTATCATCCATTGGTATATTTTGATACTCTTGATAAAAATAAGCTACATCACCTTCGGACACAAGTCTATCTCTTTCAGCTATAAGCCAATCATAGGGTCTATATGATTCCCATAAAACCTTAGGTTTACCTTTTTTATCTAAAACTTCTTTACCACTTGCAGAAAAGTGTCCAGGTTCATTTTCTTGTAGTATTGCTTGATAGAATAAACTATCCCAACCCTTAATCTTGCGCTTACCATTTCTATCGTAGGCAAGTGGACCAGCTATACGATTTAGGTACGACTCTTCATCTACTATTGTTCCAATAAATATTAATTTAGAATCACCTGAACCTGCAATAACAGCACCATTTAACCACGAACGAAATTGGTCACGCAATGTTTGAGTCGCTGTATTGCGTTCACCTTCACCATCGTCTATAACAGTTAAGGTTGGTCGATATGCTCCATACTTTAATCCACGCACTTTTTGCCCTGTACCACGAATAAGTACTTTACAAAAACTATTTGGTACGCCATTTTCATCAAAGTCTGCAATAAATTCTTTTTCTTCCTTGCCCCAATTACGACCTTTCCTGTCGCCAAAGAAATAACGCAACTTTTCGTTAAACTCTACTTCATTGCCAATAGTTTCTAAATAAAACTTAGATTGTTTTTCTGATTCTGAGATAAGCAAGATAAATTTTTCTTCACCAAATAAAATACGATGCAAGGGATAAATTAAATTTATTAAAGTAGACTTAGCATGACCACGAGGTGCAACTACAGCAAGCTTAGAGCCTACATCTAAGTTTAGCAGCTTGGATACAATGTCTTTATGAAAATCTGGAGACTTAGTACGAATATGGTAATGCATAGGTTGTTCAGGGTCACCAAGAATAAATTTAGCAAAAAAGAATATATCTAAATACATTCTTCGCATTAACTCTTCCCGTTCTTGATTCGTGTAGGAAAGTTCCATTATTTACGTTTTTTTAATTTATTTAATCGTGTGTATAGTTTTTGTTTTTTCTTTTTTTTTAATTCGTTTAACGTAGTCTTCATCCTAGATGAACCATCTGTAAAACGTAATTGATTAGTTGATAATTGTTTAGGCATCAGCTTTTCCCATTATATAGTTTTCATAAACATCTACTTTTTCTGACAACACATCTACCTCTTTTATCATATCTAGTATTAATGCCGATACTTTTGGTTCAACAAACATTTCTGCTCCATCCAATACTATTACTCCAGAGTAAGATGTATCAATCTCTATCGTGCTTGTTTCTTTCGGTACTTTCCGCTTGAATAACACCTTCGATTCCTTTTTCTTTTACAACATGCATTAGTCTACCAATATCTTTATCGGAAAGTTTTTGTCTAGCTTCAGCTAGTAGTTTCTTATCTCCATCTGATATCATAATAATATTTTGTGTCTTTTCTTCTTTTTCTCTTTTTGTATGCCCAAGCAAATCAGATATTCTATTGAGTGCATTTAATTTTGCATTTGGTGGTGCATCGTTAACAAACTCACGATATTGACTAGCTACCCAATCATCATCCATACCATGTTCAACTAGCTTTTCACGCATATTCATGCTAATCCTATCAATGATATGTTTTTTTCGTAAAATTCTAACACCTCTTCTAAGCGCTTGTTTGGGATTGTTGTCGCTGAAAGCGTGTGTGTAAGCATCAACGATTGAGGCTGTATCGAACTTGTTGTTCTTGTCCACTTGACCGTATTCGGAGATATAGTCTGCGAACTGTTTTTGGAGTACAGTTGCTGGGACATTTCGAACATACTGCTTATAGACGAGGTCATCTCCTGTCCAGCACTTTTGTTCTTTGGCATAGATTTTTTTATAATATGTTGGGGTTTCTCCAAAACCTGTACGAATAAAAGTAATCGGTTTGCGTTTCCCTTTAAGCTTGTTGACACGCTTTCCAGTAACTCTAACCACCATATTATCATGAGTGCGTATCCAATCGCCAATCTCTGCGTTACGCCAGTTTTTGATTGCTTTAATTCCAACAGAGTTTGCTTCATTGATTTCATATATTTCAAACTCCTTACCTTTGCAGGTTGCTTTCAATTTAAAAAGGTACTTTGTCTTCTTTTTCTTCTACCTTGTAGCTAACATAGTCTAAACCAGACTTAGCTGTTTTCTTCCAACCTGCTACGCTATATTCTACGCCTTTTATTTTTAACGTACCAGTATAATCTGGCTGCGTTTCTTTACTCTTACCTTGGTTAGCAAAGATGCTACCAGTCATATCCTTTTGTTCGTAAGCCATAATGTTTCCTTTCTTATGTGTTTAGGTGATTAAACCTAAGGTTTATAAACTATATAAGTAAACCTTTTTTTTATTATTATAAACCTATACTATCTCTTATAAACCTAAGATTTACTACAGGCAGAGCTATAAAAAGCTATTAGCTTTTGTATGGCTACCCTAATAGGGACCCTAATGCACACCCTATCTCTTTTGTAAAAATAGTGCAAAATTTTTATGGTGGGTACTATATATATAACGGTACCCCTCGGATACCGATTTCCTTCCTCAATAATACGTTGACCTGACTTTTTTCTCGTCAATAAAACAGCTTAAATCGCTCGCATTTGCAAACAATTATATTTTAGCTAGCTCTAGCCTATAATTCACCATTAATATATATCAGCCGAACAATCGGCAAAAAAAACAATAAACAACAGGAGACACAATATGTCTATAGTAAACAATAACATAACAATAGAAGACAACAACACCACCATATCAATTAAAAATGCTAGCACCGAATCGCTTGCAATAGTTGAAGACTTTGAGGCTGACTTTGGCTTTAGTCTTGATGAATTACCGAATCTTGACCTTGGCTTGGCTGAGTACTGTAACCAATTACCGAAGGACGAAGAGGCAATGCTAGCTTTATATCTTACTGAACTATGTGATGAGCAACCCCACTGGGATTGTGAAACGGATGCATACGACCGACAAGAAGCCTAGATAGTCTAACTATCCTTAAGAAAAACCCTACGATTAAGTTCGTGGGGTTTTTTTTTGCTCAAAATGTACGTTTATAGCCTTTTTTTATCTTAAGTAGGGTCGATATACACTCCGAGCTAGAAAACCCCATAAAACCCCCAAAGCAAGCGTTAAAACAATACACAAGCAACCAAGCCTAACCCCATAACCCCAAAAACTATAATAAAACCTCAAAACGTACCTAAAAAAGCCGAACTAGAACGCATAAGATAAAAGCCTTGTCTTTAGTTTTGGCTATGGTTTTGGCTATGGTTTTGGTATCGGTTTTGGTTCGAACCTATTTTATTTCTTTTATTACCTTTTAATTGTTTTATTTGTAGGATATATCATTATACCACATTTTTAAGGTTTATATTAAGTAGGAACGTAGTGACTACTTAATTAAACCATATAAAAATGAGGAAATATGATAACCTACGAAAACAAAACGATAAAAGATGAACTTGGAGAGCCGACCACCTTTACCTCGGTGAAGTTGACAGGTGAAGAGGCTTTCGCTTTATCCCCTTACAATAAATTTAAAAGCAAGAAGAAGGCTAACAGTTTCGTCTCTAGCGTCAATAGAAGAATGAAGCAGAGAGGAAAGCTTTACTATATAGGTTCAGCTATGATTGAAAAAGCTAGCAGAGAAAACGAAGCTAATTTAAGCGACAAGCTAAAAGATAAATTTAACGGAGGTATTTAAATGAGAAAAAACACTCAGCATACAATCAGCATAATGATTGACATGGTATTATTTGTAACCCTTTTTATGCTAGCAAGTAGTTTGATAGGTTTATCAATATACTTATTCAGCAGATTAATTAATTTATTTTAAGGAGACAGTCTTATGACTTTAATAAAAAATAAATATAAGTGCTCTATTTGTAAAGATGTAATACCACGAACTATTATCGGTGAATTTACATGGGATGATGGTCATAACGCTGAACCTGTTAAAAAGGGCAGGTGCTGTAATCATTGCAACGACACAGTAGTTATACCAACAAGAATAAAATTATTAGTTAAATCACAATGAGTAGCAGTTTAAAGAATTATTTTAATAATAAAAAATCTAAATTAAAAAAGAAAAGCCACAGAGTAAATTTCCCTAAAAAGGGAAGGGATTGGCAAAAAGAAAAAGAAAATAAGGAGAATAAATAATGAAGGCATTTGTAGAGCATATGAGAAATAATAATGGAAATGTTGTTAAGAATCAATTTATAAATCATTTAAATAATAAAAAAGTATTTCAAAGTTACGATACAATAATTGCTACTGTTGATGATGATGGAACTGTAACGTTAGACAGTAAATCTTGGAACTATTCAAGAACAACAAGTAAATATAGAAATATATTCTTAAATGAAACCACAAAAAGCACCGAAGATAAAATTAAGGATGGAACGTTCAAGCTAGCAAATTTAAATACAACACTATGGTAGGATTATGTTTAGCATACTTGAATAAATGAAAGTATGATAAATATAACCACAATTCAAAAACCAATAACCAAGGAGAAATTATATGAATCCCCATACTTATACACAAGATGAAGTATACGATTTTACGACTAGGGAGCTAAAGCTCAAGTGTATTGAGAAATGTAAAGTTAAAGGTATTAAATCCTCATGGGTGCAAAGCTGTTCCAATGGAGACAGAATGAATTATTTAATTAGTGGTGTAACCCCTGATGAATCGAAAACAACACCTCCTGCAAGTCCTCCTGCTGCGCACCCTGCTAGCACAAGCCCGAACAAGACACCAAGTGCTATTCAAAATGGTAGCATTGAAGACATGATTGTAAAGCACCTTGAAAACAAGTTGGAAAACAAAGTGCAGACTAGCATGAAAATTATGCAAGACCAAGTAGCGACTGAACTTGAGCAGGCACAAGATAGCTTGCGACCTCAGAGCATAGAAATCAAGGGCAAACCTACGATAAATTTAGAAGACGATGAAATTAGGCACCCTGCATTTGAGGATGTGTTCGAAGCGTTATTCTACAAGCAGAATGTATGCTTGGTCGGTCATGCAGGAACAGGTAAAAGCACACTCGTAAAACAGGTCTGGGATGTTCTTGCCGATACAGAAGACTTACAAGCTAGCACAACTTTCCAGTATATTGGATGTTCAGCAGGGTTAAGTGAAGCACAGTTACTCGGTAAGATGGATGCGCATGGTAAATATCATACAGGACTTGTTGTGGATAAGTTTGAAAATGGTGGACTAAATTTATGGGATGAAGCTGATGCTATGGATGGTAATGCAGGACTGATTAGAAATGCTATGTTAGATGGACAAGGATATATAGCTGTACCGAATAGAACAGAGAATCCAATCGCATGGAAACATGACAAGTATTACGATGCTAGCTGTATGAATACCTTTGGTGACGGACAAGACTTTACATATAGTGGCAGAGGACAACAGGATTCAGCTACTTTAGACAGGCTAGGAGATACCACCATATTCGTTGATTATGACAAAGGCTTGGAGCTAGCTCTTATCGGTGAAGAGGATAAAAAGTGGGCAGATATGTTATGGGAGCTTAGAGAAAATGCACAAAAAGAACATCTCCATGAACGGATTATAAGCACACGAAGGTTCGCAGATGCTCAAATATGGGCAAAAGCAGGCAAGTCAAGAAGGTGGTACTTAGACAGGATAACAGTAGCTTGGACTGATGAAGAAAAAGACAAAGTAGCCCTTAATTCACTTAAACAATCATACGGAGGTTAATGTGGACAGAAAGTACGAAACATTACAATTTGAATCACTCAAACACATGCAATCTGAAATAAAGCGTAATGGATGGGAGCATAGCAAAACTGAGCAAAGATTCAATCATGAATGGACATATGGAAGTCATTTTGATAATTATGATACTCATATGCTAGCACTTAACCAAGGGCGTACTTCACCAAGTCTTATACGACACTATAAGAAAATTAGAAATATGCTAGAACGTAAATTAAAAGTATCAAAATATGCAGGTAAAGGCTTGTCATGTAAACGTAAACGTAGATATACAGATGATGGGGATGAAATAGATATTGACAGATTTCTAGCAAATTCTGACACACCTTGGGTAATAACTAAGCGTAAAAGCAAGTCGAGAAACATAAAAATAGCAATTAATTTTGGATTATCTTGTGGCAATAATGAGCAGAGCTTTGCTAAGATTGTAAGTGCAGGAGCGTTCTTAAGTGATTTGCTTACTAAAATGGGTTACTCTGTAGAGGTATGGGGAGTCGATGCAAGTGGTTACAGAGGAAGCTTGGACTTAGATGAAGTATGTACAGCGATAAAAATAAAAGATAGTGGGCAGAAATTAGATATACAGCGTGTACTTAGCATAGGATTGACAGGATTATTTAGAAATTTAGTATTTGGAATTCTTGAAAAAAGATGGAAATCAGATTCTTCGCTTGGAACGCAAGTACAGATGTGTAATGAAATACGGAAAGAGCTTGGTTTTAACTATGTTATAGAACAAGAAATTGTAACCGATGAAAAGAAAACTTTAGATTACTTCGAAAAAGCAATATCAGACCTAGTAGAGAAAAGGGATGGTAAAACATGGGATTGGTTATAATATAATTACATTTTGATATGAAATGAAAAATGAATTATATTAAAACACAATACCCAAAAGTAGATTAGGAGCTACCATGACAGATAAAAAAAGAGAAACGATGCTAGAAATGGCTTACGATTATGCAAATGATATGACTTGTTTTAGTAATATAGTAGGTGCAATAATTGAAACATCAACTGAAGAAAAAAAGCATAAAATTAAATTGTTGTCGATATTTTGGCATATATTTTCAGATAATGCTACAATGGGAAAAAGAGCGAAAGAAGGAGAAATACAAGCACAAATAGGTTTTCAGAAACTTACAGATAACATGGCTAGGCAAATAGGCATTATTGAGGATTCTGAAAGCATTATTTTTAAAATAGTAAAAGAAAAAGATAATGCGATAACTACTTCAGCTCAAATAATTCCTAAATTTGATGATGATTCAAACATTCCTACAAAAAACGAGATTGAAATGATGATAAAAACACATAAAAATAAAGGAGCAGAAGCGTAATGACTGAAAATGTAATTAATAAAATTACTGAAATATTTGATTCACAATCAAAGTTATTAAAACAACTAACAGAGCAAGCTGTTACTAATACTAAAGATATTAAAAAAATAAAGGAGAGACTAAATGAACTTGACAGCAACAAAAGAAAATGAACCTTTTATTATAAAAGGAGTAACAGCGCAAGAAATGGAGAATGAAGGTTACTTTATAAATGTAACAAATTATGCGCAGCAATTTGGTATTCAACCAATAGTAAGAATAACCCAAGGAGTTGATAGTTTGCTAGCAAAACTTAGCGATGACCATAACCATTGGGACAGTTACCATGATGCACTTGATTCACTAATATCTCTATTTAGAGAAAAAGTAATCGAGTTAAGTGATAACAAACTTAAATACTTTGAATCATGTGGAGATATGATTACGCTTAAATTTCACGAACATAAGATATGGATAGCAAAAGATTATACAAGTGGAGATGCTGTACATATATTTTTACCAAACGAGTATTAAACTAAAGGGAAAAAACAATGAAAGTATCACAGGTTATAAGAATTTTAACTGATAATTATGAATTGGATGATAATATTATTATAGATTGGTTTGGGCATGAAATGTACGATGAAGAAACAGACGAAAATTTATGGAATAAAGTTGTTACATCCGTTGAAATGAATAGCAAAGTAGAGTACGCTTCCGAACAAATGCATGATATTATAAATGAAGTAATATTAGAAGAAAAAGGAGAAATCTAATGACTAATACAATAAAACCCCTTACACAAATACAAAAAAAGTATCTTAAAGAACGTGTTGATGATATAGTTAATTCTTTTAACAGGCAGATGGAAAGAGCATGTAGAGATATAACACCGACTGACATAGAGGGTAATAAAACGCTTTTTAAAGCTTTAACAACAGGCGACCTTGATTGGATGCATGATACAAATATTGCTAGCATGGTAAAAACAAAGGTCAATCAAGGAGATTTTAGCACATACTACTCTAATGGAGTAGGTACTTTAGAGCTACAGTTGATAGACTTGATTGTAGGTGTAGATGACTTTGTTAAAAAAAGAAAAGACATAGGAAAAGCGCAAGAAAAAGCAAAACATGAACTAATGAATCAATATCGTTTAAAAGCAGAAACCTTAACAGATAAAGCTATTTTAGAAGGAACAGACATATCCAAGCAAGTAGACTTCTTGAGAATAGAGTGCAATACAGCTGTTGTGCAGTATGTTCAAGAATGGAAACACGTTGATACTTGGGATAAAAAAGACGAAGTTACAATGTCTAAAGCAAGCGAAATGGTAGCTTAGTATTTAAAGAGGATGAGGGTGCTAGCAAAAAACTAACACCCTCTAGTTCGACATTGAGAAAGGAGAGGATGTGAACTTTGACAGATATTAGAATTTATATCCATAATTAACAAGTATGCAAAGTATTAATTACAAAAAAACAAATATTTCTTGCATATAATACAATACTTTAATAAATTAAAAGGTAATACGTTATGAAACGCAATACTAAACTATGTGAATTAGAAAACTTTCAAGAGTTTTTTATTCCAAGCATAAACACAAAAGGAATTCTTATTTCTAACGGACTTGGCAGTTCTAAAGTTATTTATAAAAATGTAAAGCTCACAGATAAAATGGGCGAACGTACATCTGTTAGAGATGTAACTCAACACATATCACCTGAAACTGAGGTAATAACAAATGGAAACATTAACAGTAAACTTCAAAAAAGATTCAGTCGGAAAAATTAATAAAATAAAGATAATATCATATCTTGAAAGAAAAGGAATTCCTTTTAAGTTTAAATCTGAAAAAGAAAAACCTATTCCAAAAAAAATATGTGATAAATGTGGCAGTTTGCTTTACGAAAACCCTGATTGTGATGAATGTATTCGCAATGTTGTAGGGGAAGTTTATTACGGAGAATAATTAACATTAGGCGCAAGTTATTTTAGTTTATTGGTTACTAAAATCGCAAGGTTTTTATTGTTTCCTTGTTGTCTCTCCTTGCGCCTTTATTTTTAAACAGTAAAAAAAGGAGAAAAGATGAGTAAAAAAGAAGATAAATGGGCGAAGAATAATAAATTAGTTGCTGTATATATAAATGAAAGTATGCATTATCGTTTAGATATGTTAGCAAGAAAAGAATCGAGGTCATTAAGTTCGCAAGTAAAACACATGATGCTTTATTATTTTGAAAATGAAACAGAATGGAGTTCCAAAGGAAGTCTTACTATTAATAATGGTAATATTACTTTAGATTAAACAGATAAAAAGAGAAAGGAGTTGTTATGCCTGTAGATATACATGGAAAACAATATGCAACTGTTAACGAAAGAATAACAGAACTTCACAATGATTACAAGGGAAGTTGTTCTATTATAACAGAAATTGCAGAATCAGATAGTGGAACAGTAAGAGTAAAAGCAACGTTAACGCTTGTTGAAATGAGCGAAGGATTGGTTAGTCACAGCAATACCTACACAGGACATGCTGAAGAGATTATCGGTTCTAGCTTAATAAACAAAACTAGCGCACTTGAAAACGCAGAAACGAGTGCAGTTGGTAGAGCGCTTGCATTTGCAGGTTTTTCAACAGATGCTAGCATAGCTTCGGCAGATGAAGTTGCTAACGCTATAATAAATCAAAACAGTACCCCTTCCACGACACAAAAAGCACAAGATGAACAGGTTGATAATACTGATTACGATAATCTTGATTGGAAAGTTGAAAGAGAAAACGCTCTAACCTTTGGTAAGAATAAAGGTACAGCTTGGAAAGACATAGAGGATGGTTACTTAGCTTGGCTAGCAGGCAAAAAAGATAGTAAAAACGCTCGCTTTGCTGACTTAGAGCAAAACTACAGGATTGTAATGCAACCTACAAGCAAGCAAGAAGATAAAAAACCTGAACCAAAAAAGATAGAAAATGTTTTAGAAGAGCATATTCAGGATTTATTCGATGAATAAAAAAAGCAAAGAAATTGTTTCACATGCTGTTTACTCTACAACAGGAAATGTTATTGGTGTTGTTATTGATGATACATTTCACAAGAGAGTAAACTCAAGTAAGCATTTCTTAAGAAAACCACCTGCGATTGCATTTGATGAAAGGAGTATTTTAGATGCTGAAAAACTTGGAGCTAACAAGCTAATGGTACACGACAAAGATACAAAACGTAGATACATGGCTAGTTACGAAGAGTTTAAATCTAATGCATTTAAAGTTGATAGAGGTTTTGGAAAGCAAGAGGCTCTAGCTATTGCTTATTGGCGAGTGCTTGACCCAAAACAAATGACAATGTTTAAATCGTAAAACAATTAGGGGTGATTGCTTTTAATTAACTAATTGGTTAGAGTTTTTGAGGAGTCGAGGCTATAATTGATTGGTAATTTGAAAAGTGAAAAGTGTTGGCGCACTCACCCCTAATAATTTAAAAAGGAATAACAATGGCAGATATTAATTTTAAAGATAAAACAGTAAAAGAACTTGTAAAGAAATTTATAGTTCGTAGTATTACTTCTAGTAAAAAACATGGAAATACAATAGACCAAGTAAAAAAACCCAATATTAAATGGGTAGAAGAAGCTTTAGAAGAAGCAATGGATTTGTGTGTTTATTTGCAAAGATTGCATGACAAATTAAAAAAGGAGAGTTAATAATGAAAAGAAAAACGTACATGAGAAACAGAAAGTTTACAAGTCACAATGCACTTTCACAAAAAGAGATGTTTATAAATGATATGAAGAAAAAACTAAAAAAACTTATGGAAGGAGTAACAGATAATGGGAAGACAACAAAAGCAAAAAGGCAATAGAATTGAACGCAAGATTGTAGGTATGCTAGCAGAGCGCAGCGTAGAATCAAAAAGAACCTGGGGTTCTTCTGGTGCTAGCATGGGATTAGATGACGAAGTAGATATTGTTATATCAAAAATAAACGAAGTTAAGCTAGATAACGATATATATTTGCAGGTAAAAGGAAGAAGAAAACTAGCAAACTATATTAAGCCTAAAGAAAACGTTATACAAGCTCAAGTACTTGTTCAAGATAGAGAGCAACCTTTGGTTGTTATTAACTTTGAAGATTATGTAGAATACATTAAATTAAAAAACGCATGACTAAAAAACAATTAGAGGAAAAACTAGAAGAACAAACAAGTTCAAACATTCAAATGAACGAAGCTTTAATGTACATAGTAAGTATAGTTAAAGCTTGGCAGAATAAAAAAATTGGCAATTTAAGAGCCATAACAACAATAAGTAAAGTATTCATTAAAAAGGAGAAAGAAAATGAAAGTAAATCTTGATGACACAATAATGCAATCAAAAACAATGACACAAGTTTGCAAATTACTAGAAGAGATGTGCATAGAATTAAAAAGATTATCTCGTAAAAATGCAGAGCCAAATGAAAATACAAAGGATTTAATATCTTTAGGTCGTTATGTAAACAATGTTAATAAAAAACGACTTAATGTAATTAAAAAATACAAAAAAGCATGACACACAATGGCAAGACACTACTTTGTGGAGACAAAATTACATTCGCATCAGGAATGGATAATCAAGGTGAGAAAGAATATTCTTACGGAGAAATTGTCTCTTTTAGTGGTAAGAAAGGAGAATTGTTTGTACATATAAATAGGTATGGTAAAAACAAACAATATGTAATAGTAAAACATGAGGATGTAATCAATGTTATTGAAGAAAAAGGAAAATAAAAGTCCTGCGTTTCAATTTTACGCAAGAGATTTTTTAGCTGATATTAATGTTCAATTAATGACAATGGAAGAGCGAGGTATTTATATAACTTTGCTAGCATACGCTTGGATTGAGAAAGGAATACCAAGTGATACAAGTAAACTAAAAAGACTATGTGGAAACCCTGACGACTTTGACAGCGCAATTCAGAATGTATTAAATTGCTTTCAAGAGCATGATGGTAAATATTATAATCCAAGGATGGAATCTGTTCGTTCTGAACAGTTAGATAGAAAACAAAAGATGAGTGACGCAGGCAAAAAAGGTGCTGAAAAAAGATGGAATAATGGGGTAGCCATACAAAAGCCATTAGCTAAATATAACCCTGCTACTGCTACTGCTACTGCTACTGCAAAAATACCTTATACAGACATACAAGGTTTGTATAATAAAAAATTAGGTAAAGTATTACCTAGTATAAATACACTAACTAATAAGAGAAAGTCTTTAATATGCTCTATATGGAAAGATAATCCTAATATAGAGTTCTTTGATACATTGTATGGTAAAGTCTCTAAAATACCTTTTTTAACAGGTGATAATGACAGAGGATGGAAAGCAGACTTTGATTTTGTACATAAGATGGATAAAGTTGTTAAAATAATGGAAGGTGGATATGTAGGTATAGGTACGAAAAAAGAAGGTAATGTATTTAAAAGACCTGAAGATATAGTTTATGTATGTCCTAAACATCCTAAACATGAAAAACGCAAAGGAGATAGAAACCTATTTGCTTTCTGTGGTATTAAAGATTGCAGAGAAAGAATGGTGAATAGAGACGCTGAGAATTTTGAAAAGCTAGTTGAAGAAGCGCTAGCTGGTTAGCAGCGCTGGCAGCTATGTTGCTAGCATATCTGGAGCTACAACCTCTATAAACTTATCAATAGTTCCCTTACCACCTGCATTATAATGTTTCAACCAATATTCAGCTTGGCTTTCTACATCGTCTGATTTAGGCAAAGGCGAAGGCACGCGCCTATATACAAGTCTAGCCATACATATAGCAAAAGCTAGATTAATAGTCAAAAGTCTTTCGCAGTCTTGAACTGTAGGAATCTCATTTTTATATTTATCATCTAACTCACATGCCTCAATAACGTCATACCATAATCCTTTACGATATTTAAGATAGTTATTAAAAATATCAAAAGCTGTATTTGGTTCTACTTGAAAAAATGAACGAGCTATTTTGCTAGGATATTGCATCAAAGCCCTATACTTTGATTCTACAAGCCCCGTGTTGAATACCATTGTGCTAGCTTGCTCATTATAAAGTCCTACCCTATTAAGAGTATCTTCAATAATTTCTTTCATATCTCTATATAAGTATTTCATTTTTATCTTTCTTTTTTTTATTTTTAAGTTGTCTTTTATAGACTTTGATAGCGTTGCGCTTTTTCCGTCTTTCTTGCTTTCTAGCTTTAGCGTTTCTGTTAGGCATTTAAATAATTTACACATACATAATTAAGATTCATATACTTTACCTCTATAGATTGAGCGACCTTCATAGATTCCAACAGTATCTATTTGAAAATTTTCATCTGTGTATTCAACAATTCCCACCCCTTGTTGCCAATTATACCTAGTTCCTCCACCAGGAACTACTCCATCTATCCTACAAAGAGTTCCACAAGATATTGCTTGATATATTTTTGGCTTTCCATGTGTCCATACTGTTTTATGCGCCATCTCTAATCTATGTACATGACCTTGAATTATACTAATTCTTGGAGAGTTTAATAGTTTCATAACACTTTGTCCACTTTGTGCGCCTACCTTTATACCATGTATGCAAACTAAATTATTATTTATATAAAACTCACCATGAGGATAATTGCCAACATATTGTACATCTAATTTATCTAGTCCCAATAAATAAGGTACGGATATTATTGGTGCAGACTTTGGTTCATTAGCAGGCTTTATACCATACGCTTGAATTGTGTTTTGCACAATACTATCAATCATTCTTTTTTCGTGATTGCCTTCTATGTATACCATTTCCTTGCAATATGGTCTTAACTCTGTAATCCATGAAGCTACATAATCTAAGCTAGGTTGTGTCGTAAAATAAAACTCAGGAGAACGTACAAAATGTGTAGACCAATCAGGCAAGTCTAGCATATCACCTAGCATTATTATTCTATCAGGGTTTATATCTTTTATTATTTGAGTAGCAATAGAAATTGCTCTTAAATCATGTAGAGGTGTTAACTTCCCTGTTTCAAGGTCTCGCTTAAATCCACATTGAGAGTCTGGTAATATTACATCTACTTTTAATTTTCTTTTTGGTGTTTTAACATTGAATCTTAATGGAGATGTATTTGCGCCTTGTACTGATGGAAACTCACATATAACAGGAGTTTTTCGCATTAAAGTAGCTCTAGCTTGATAATTAGTATGTGTATTCCATACTATCCTTCCATCTATTTCTTCTTTAGCAGAAACATCCCATTGATTGACTTTAAATGATTCTACTTTCCAGTCACTTTTATTAATATCAAATTTTGCTAGCAAATCATCCAGCGTTGGAGGTTTTTTTTCTTTAAAGTTACCTTCTATTGTAGCGTAATTATTTTCTTTAGTTAGTGAAGATGATGAAGAGTTTTTACTAGAGAAGTTTGTATAGTTTTTATTAAAGTCTTTTATGGTCTTATTGGCTTTAACGTTACCATTACGGACTTGCCTTCTTACCATGCTGTATGTCCGTTTATGACCAAATTCTTTAGTTAAAACTTCAGCAGTTTCTTTATATGTAAAGCCTTGTTCAATTAAGTCTTTAGCTTTTTGCTGTTCTTCCCTAGTCCACGGTCTAGGTTTTCTCATATTTTTAATCTAATCGTTTATTTTTTTCTTAAACTCTGCAAACCAAACATCATCGAGTTTATTCTTGCTAGATTTAACAAGTTTTTCAACAATCTGTAAAGCAATCTTTTTTAAAACTTTCTCACTTACCATTGTTTTTACACCTGTGATTACAAAACCTCTAACAAAAGGAATATATAAACCACCACCTATAACAGCAACAGTTCCTAATACAGCTGTCCAATTACTTTGAATCCAATCCATTATTTCTCCATTCTTTATACTTTAACAATAGTGTTAATATACCAATTAACACACCAATAATCATACCAAAAAATTGTATTAAAGGGGACAGCACTTCTATCATTGGCAATATACAGCCTCCAAAGCTTGTTGCGATACCTAGTATCGGATGTTTTTGTAAATAAGATTCCATTTTATGCAAATATTCTATGTGATTTTGTTTTGCTAGCTATTTTTTTGGGCTGATTAGAGTGCTGCTTACCTTTTTTCTTATCTTTTCTTTTGGCAGCAGTAGTGCTAGCATATTCAGCAGCAGTTAAATCTTTTATAGCTTGTTCTGGTAAATATCTTTCACCAGTTTTGCTAGATTTTTTACCTGATTTAGTACGCCATTTTTGTTTTGTCCACGCCTTAAGACTTCGTTGGGATTTTTTTAAAGCCATTAACGAAACCCACCACCTCTGGCTTTATATTTTTTTGCTAGCATTTGAGCTTTTCTAGCTGACCATTGACCAGCAGCGCCACCTTTTGTCCCAGCTTTTATAGCTTCAAAAATTCTTTTGCGCATAGTAGGTTTTGTATAATTACCTGCTTCGTTTACTCTTGATTTGTTTTTTTTTTGCATAAGTTTTTTAGTTTATTTATAAACTACTTTTTTTTTCTTTTTATTTTTAGAAGCAGGTTTTGGTTTATTGTTTGTAGATTTTTTCTTTTTCATTTTTTACTTTTTTTTGAACCTTGGGTTTGGACCTCCGTAAGCCCTTGTTGTGTTTTTTGCTACTTTTCTTCTTTTACTTTTTCTTCTTCTTAATGTATCATCTTTTTTAATAGCTTTAGCTACAGCTTTAGATTTACCTCGTTGAGGATTAAATCTTGGGTCAGATGCACCTTTTTTGCGAGTTACTTTTCCCATACCATAACCATAATCAGGGTCTTTGCTTGCTTGCTTTAAAGAAGTAAAATCTCTTTCTTTCTTTAAGAGTTTATCAGTTTTATCTTGCATTATTTAACCTATTTATTTTTTTTTCTTTTTTTTCTATCTTTTGCATAACCAGAAATAGCTCCCATAATAGCGCCTCCAACTACACCAGATTGATATTGTTTTCCTCTTCTTACAGTTTTTCCTTTTCCTCCTGTTACTCCTATTGCAGAAGCAGTACCAGCTCCAACTAAAGCACCTTTTAGCATTGACTTAGCTGTTCCTTTTGCTCTTGACAACGTTTTTTGTCTATGAGTCAGATTTCTTTCTGATTGCAAAATTTTATCAGTCGGGTCTTTTTTTGTTTGTTTCTTTTTTGTTTGCATTATTTAGCCTTACTTTTTCTTTTTTGTTTAGAGCCACGACCATTTCCTATTTTAGCTTCTATATAGTTTAATTGGTCAGTAACTTCATCATTTAATTGTTGAAATTTGTCTACCATTACGTTTTTAGCATCAATTAATTTAATAATTATTTGATGTAAATCATCAATTTTTTTGTTTAACTCGTTAGTCATCCATTTGAATGTCATCCAAAGAATACCAGCAGCTAATCCAGCAAAACCGATTTCTGTCCAATTTTCAATCATTTATTTTTTCCAAGATTTTTTAGCAGTTTGTTGTGCTTTTTTATTTAAATCTCGATAGTGAAAAAGACGAACGCTAGATTTTGTATGGGTTTTACCAGAATGTAAATGATTATTAGCCATTTTGTGCATAACACCTTTATGTTCCTTGCCATCTTTTTTGTAATGTTTTAATCCTATTGCCATAATGCTACCAACTTTTCTTTTTAAGCCAAATCATTAAAAACATATTAAACCTTATTACTTTCTTCTTTTGTTTCAGTATTTGTTTCTGCATCTTTAAAAGATGCTGCTAATGCATCATGAAAAGCTTGTCTACCAAACTGTAATTGTTGCAAATTAAATTTAGAGGTTGTTAGTTTTCTATCTAAATCTTGCACATGTGCTAGCATAACTTGCTGTTCTTGATTTAAATCATCAAAATAATAATCCTTATTATCTACTGTTACTACTGGTTTTTTTTCATTTACTTTTTTAACCATTATTAACTCCTTATTTTTTTTGTTTAGTTTTCATTGATACAGTTGGATTTTTAATTTCTACTGTTTCCATTATTCTGTGTTTTATACACCAATAACTTTTTCCGTTATAAATATCATCTATTAAGTAAACATGAGAAACATCTTTATTGTCTAGTATTCTATTTCCCATAACATTAGGGGCGCAAGAAAAAATAAACACCCAAGCTATTAACACAAATGCTATTCTAATTACTACCATTGTTAATCCTATAAGCATCTATATACAAATCATTATATATGCCCAAGCTATCTGCTTTCCAGATAGCCTTTCTCATTAAGCTGTCTAGCTCAAACATTTCTTGTGATAATTCTTCTCGTGTCTTGCCTATGTAATAATCTTGACAGCTAAATATGCTAAACATAAATGCTACCATAAATCCTACTATAACAAGTGCGTGTAAAGCTTTACTAGCATCTGCCCATTCGTTTAACTTCTTATGCATTTACCAAGGCTTTCCTTTTCCTTGAGTTGGATTTTCTTTAACGTCTATTTCGTTTGCAATTCCATCTTCTATTCCCTTAACCCCATCATCTCCAAGTTTTGTTTTTACCCATCCAACAACCGTGTCTTCATCTAGCTTATCGTATTTTACAAAACTTGATAAATCAGATGTATCTAGTCCAACTTGACCATAGTTCCTAGCAGAATATGTAACTTTTTTTCCATCTTTTGTTACTTCTTTTGAATCATTAGCATCCCAATGAACAGACGTAACTACGTTTGATTTACTATCTTTTGAAATATCGTAGTTTAATGTATTTATTGACCATTTAATTGCCATTTTTTAACTCCTGTTGTATTTAATTCTTTACGCATTTTCTAAGGCTTCTACTTTTGCTGATAGTTCTTGTATAGCTTTTACAAGTGTAGGAATTATAGCACCATCGTTCATCATTTGATATTTTGGTTTTCCTTCTTCATCAACTCCATCTTTTTCGTATTGCACAGCTTTTGCAATAACCCCTTGAAGTTCGTGGGCTATGAATCCCTCTCTTTCAATAGTAGGAGATTTTTTAAAATTATATTTTCTTGGTTTTAAAGCATTAACTCTTGCTAAAGCATCTACATCTAAATCTTCAATATTTTCTTTTAATCTATAGTCTGAACTATAAACATAAGTTTGGTCTGTTCTTAATTCAGCAACAGTTGAACCATCATCCTGAATTATTATAACTTCACCACTTCCGCCTGTTCTATTAAAACAACCTGCTATACCATCAGCGTTTTTAACGGTAAATTTATTACTTGGGTCATTGTCTCCCACTCCCACAAATCCTGAAGATGCAATACGCATTTTTTCACTAAGAGAGCTACCATTATGTGTATAAAACAATAAATTTGAAGATGTTTCACCTGAAGCTCTGTCTGCTTGTATAATTGCAACATTGTTTGAATGGTCATAAAAATAAATACCACCAGTACCTACGCTATTTGCATTACTATGCCCTTGTAATTGCAAAACAGCAAAATTATTATTACTTCCATGATTTACTGAAGATATGCAAAGCTGTCCTCTTTCATTGCCAAAATCATTAGCTAATGAAGTACCTTTAATTATAAGCTCACCATCAGATAGAATACGCATTCTTTCAGCAGTATTTGTTGTAAATGTCATAGCGTTTGCACCGTGGTCGTAAACTATTTTTCCAATATCAGTAGCGCCAGCATCACCAAATGATATAATATTATTATAACCTCCCGTTGCTAATAAACCAATTCCACCATCTGCTCCTCCACTTGAAACTTGCAATTTGTGAGCAGGACTTGTA
>JGI24003J15210_10000006_pt1 | contig 105150 bp, 134 predicted proteins | sample LinPmetageLP28_FD_15210 | JGI IMG/M metagenome (IMG submission 15210)
GTGTGCCTACTTATGGCGCAGATGGAAAACCTCAATCAGGTATGGTAGGTAGTGAGACTACACAAAATATCGATGACTTCAGAGTATTTACTAGAGCGAATGTTGGAGAAGATGTTGTTAATGGTCACTTGTTTTCTAAACATATAACACATGATATATTTCATAAATCTTTAACTACGAATGAGTATAATTATTTTAAAGAGATGGATGGTGAGTACCCTAAAAGAACCAGACTATCAAATAGTCCACAATACTATGGAGAGGGTCCTGAACCTCACGATCCTAATGTTAAAGTTAGTGTAAGTCCAAGACAATCGAAGATGCATTCTTTAACAAAAAATCAACCTGGAGATAGAACTCTGTGGGCAGATGATTATGGACTTATGAGAAAGCATATGATGAACCAGATTAATGATATGGTTATTTCTAACTTTCAAGTACCAGGTACTAATCTTATTGAAGCAGGTAGACTGCTAGAGTTTAACTATCCTGCAATTAGAAAAATTGAAGGTAATGATGATGTATATCAAAAAAAGTATACTGGACTATATTTAATTAGAGATTGCATTCATATGTTTAAACCTATAGGAAATGCAACCGCAACATATAAAGTAGATATGAATATTGTAAGGGACGGATTCTAATGCGTAGTTTTAAAAATATCAGAGAAAACATTTCTCAACAAGAATTAGACCAAATAGAAAAGTTTGCTGATAGAATATTTGCAAAAGTAGGTATTGATGTAGAGTTTACTAGACATTTTATTGATAGAGTAAATGATGCTCGTAATAAGAAAGATATTACACCAGCAGAACTTACAAGACTATTTAAGCAGACATATAATAAACACGGAAAGAAGATACCTCAATTAGGTCCAGATGCCGAAGGTGTTCTTAAAGATATGAGAACTGATATAAATATGCCATTTGTTCTCAAGTGGGATAAACAGTCGCAAGAGTTTGAACTTATCGCAAAAACAGTAATGCGTAAAAAGGGGTTTAAAACTACAAGTGATGTTTTGTCAGTCTAAATACAAATAAGAGGAATGAGCATGAACCGTAATGTTATGGGATTCGATGGATTCACTTGGTTTCAAGGTGTAGTCGAAGACCACAATGATCCAGAGCAAATAGGTAGAGTAAAAGTTCGTTGTGTAGGTATTCACACTGAAGACAAAGAAACTTTGCCTACTGATGATTTGCCGTGGGCGATGGTGATGATGCCAACTACATCTGCTTCAGTTTCGCAGATTGGACATTCTCCATCAGGACTTCTCAAAGGGTCTTGGGTTATGGGTTGGTTCAGAGATGGTAACAGTTGTCAAGAACCTGTTGTTATGGGGTCCTTTCCTGGATATCCTATGACAAGACCTAATACATCTTTAGGTTTTTGCGATCCAACAGGAACACATCCAGTAGAAATAGAAGAACCTGATACATCTCGTTTATCAAGAGGTGATAGAAATTCAAAACTATTAAAGAAGAAGAACGAACATCTTGCTTCTACTGAACACCCACCTCACCCTATTGCATGGTCTACAGAGAAGTGGACTACAATGTCTAATCCATATAATGCACGTTACCCATTCAATAGAGTTAATCAAACAGAAAGTGGTCATGTTATCGAACTAGATGATACACCAAACGGAGAAAGAATAAACATACAGCATATGTCTGGTAGTTTTATTGAGATGCATCCTGATGGTTCTATAAGAATTTTAAATGAAGGTACACATGAATTACTGATTGAGAAAGACCATAATCAACATACAAAAGGTAACTTTAACATATATGTAAGTGGTACTGCAACTATTAAAGCAGAAGGTAATATCGATATGGAATCGACTAAAGACATTCGTGCTAAGTGCGTGAACTTTAGAGTTGATGCAAGTAGCGTAATTGATTTAAATGGTGGATCAGAAATTGATGCTGATGCACCGATTATTAACTTGAACTAGGAGACTAAATAATGGCAAAGACAGTAAGACAGACAACGACAATACACGAGACAACAAAAAAGGGAACTTCTATTGGTAGACACCCTATAACATCTACAATGAATAAAAGTAAACGTAGAAGTTTTAAAAAATATATAGGACAAGGTAGATAGATGCCAGGAGTTGTACGAGTAGGTGTAGATAGTCATGTAGGTCATCCAAGTCCTACACCAAACCCATTTCATAGAACATCTTATGCTGTTGGTTCACCTAATGTATTTACAAATGGTGCGAAAACAGTTCGTATAGGTGATACAACTTCTTGTGGTGATCCTGCCGCCGCTGGTTCGCCTAACGTGTTTGTGAATGGTATCAAAGTACACAGACTAGGTGATGCTACAGGTGGTCATGGTTCGTGGGTACCAAATAATGCCGCAACTGCATCAGGTAATGTCTTTGCAAATGGCGGAGGTTCTGCACCTGCTACGTTAGGACCTATTACAACTATTACAGCAAATGGGTCGTGTGCCTCATATGACTGGAATGATGGCGTCTGTTTAGATTAGAGGTATAAATAGTAGTATGGCAACGACTGTAACAAGAAAAACTGCTGATTTTAGCGACTTAGACTTCAACTTTACTAGATTGAGTAGTACTAGTGATGTGGCGAAGAAGACTGACGTAGAAGCAGTAAAGCAGTCAATGAAAGCACTAATACAAACAAATTATTTCGATAGACCTTTTCATCCAGAATTAGGTTGCTCTGTTGCAGGATTATTATTTGAAAATAACACTCCGATGACACAAAGAAGTATTAGAAAGTCAGTCGAAGAAGTTATACAAAATCACGAACCTAGAGCAGAAATTACGCAAGTCGATGTAACAGATGGTTCAGATAACAATGAATATAGAGTGAGAATTTATTTTTATGTAGTTAATCATACACAGCAAGAGGTATTCGAAACCTACTTGACAAGGACACGCTAATGGCACAGACAACTAAAAGACTACGAGTTACAGAACTCGACTTTGATGAAATTAAAACAAATTTGAAAACTCATATGCAATCGCAAGATGCTTTCAGAGATTATAACTTTGAAGGTTCTGCGATGAATACATTGCTAGACGTATTATCTTACAATACACACTATAATGCAATATATGGTAATATGGTAGCAAACGAGATGTTTCTTGATAGTGCCGTTAAGAGAGATAGTGTCGTTTCACTTGCCAAACATTTAGGATATACACCTCGCTCTTCAGTTTCATCTACTGCTAGATTGAACGTAACAGTCAATTCACCTAGTGGTAGTCCTGCTACTTTGACTATGCCTAAGGGTACAGTCTTTAGAGCAAGAGTATCTGGAACTAACTATCAATTTGTAAACTTATCAGCAACTACTATTACACCTACTGAAGGAGTTTATCAATTCACTAACTTAGATGTTAAAGAAGGAACACTTCTAAACTTACAATATACTAAAGATAGTAATACTACATCTCAAAGATTTTTACTAGACGAACCAAATATTGATATCACTACATTAAAAGTAACAATTCAAACTAGCGTAACTGATATAACACAAAACACATTTACTGAAGCAAGTAATATTTTAGATATTGGCGCACTAAGTAAAGTGTATTTCTTAGACGCAGTAGAGAGTGGTCACTATGAAGTAACATTTGGTGATGATGTTCTAGGTCAAGCACTTGCAGATGGTAATATCGTAATCTTAGAGTATGTTGTATGTAATGAAGAGGATCCTAATGGTGCTTCAGATTTCACATTACAATCTGCAATTGGTGGTTCTACTAATGCTACAATAACTACAGTTATTAATGCACAGAATGGCGGTCCTAGAGAGACTTTAGAAAGTATTAAATTTAATGCTCCTAAGTATTACTCATCACAAAATCGTGCAGTTACCGCAGAAGACTTCAAAGTTATTCTACCTAAGTTATATAATAACGTAGATACTATGCAAGTGTGGGGCGGTGAAGATAATGATCCACCTGTTTATGGTAAAGTCTTTATGGCAATCAAACCTAAAACAGGAAAAACATTGACAACATCTACAAAGAATGCTATTAAGTCAACTTATCTTGCAGGTAAAACAATGGTATCAATCACACCAGAAATTGTAGACGCTGGATATATCTGCATTCTACCTACAATTAATGTATATTGGAATCCAAACATTACATCTGCATCTTCTACAGAGATAGCAACTAAAGTTCGTAATGTAGTTGAAACATATGCTCAGAACGACATTAAGAATTTTGATAGTGTCTTCAGATATTCTCAGTTCGTGAATAGAATTGACCTTGCTGATCCTGGTATCGTTTCTAACGTCACAACGATTAGATGTGAGAGACACTTTGATGCCATTCTAAATCAAGAAAGTAAGTACACGTTAAATTTCTATAATCCATTATTCACTCAAGGTGCTGGTGCGCCTACTAACTTATCATCAACTGGTTTCACTATCGCCGGCAGAACACAGACACTTTATCTAGATGATGATGGCGCTGGTAATATTCGTTCATATTATCTTGAAGAAGGTTCATCAACAAAAGTTATTGTTAATGCAACGCAAGGTGCTATTGATTACGCCGCAGGAAAGATTATTATTGACCAACTAAATATCTCTAGTACAGTTGTTGATGGTGGTGAAGTTGAGATATTTGTAACACTTAACTCTAATGATATTGTGAGTGTTCGTGAAATTCTTCTTATGATTAATCCATTGACAGTTGTTGTAAATACAATCGTTGATAAAGTAGCAACTGGAGAATCCTCTGCAGGTGTTGAATATATTACTACATCAAGTAGTGAACTAAGTAAGACTGGAGGAACAGGTGCCGCAGGACAAACTTCTACTATATCAGTTGGTAGTGGTTCGTCTAGTTCATCAAGTTCTTCAGGAAGCGGTAGCAGTGGAAGCAGTTATTAATGGCATTCAACCTCGACAACGACCTTATCAAAGGTAAGATATCTTCAGTTATATCTGAACAATTACCTGAGTTTGTTCAATCAGACCATCCTACGTTTATCACGTTTTTAGATGCGTATTATGAGTGGTTGGAACAACATGGTAATGCAGTTGAGGTTACAAGAAACGCAAAAATATATAATGATATTGATTTAACTGTCGATGCATTTGTTGGTTACTTCAAAAAGAATTATCTTGTAGATATTCCTGATACAGTAACAAACGATAAGAGAACACTTCTTAAAAATATTAAGAACTTTTATCAAGCAAAAGGTACTGATAAGTCAGTCATTCTACTCTTTAGAATGTTGTTTAATGAAGAAGTCAGTATTTACTATCCAAAGAGAGATATGTTACGGGTTTCTGATGGGCAGTTCTCTACAGATATCATTCTTAATTTAAAAAACGTAACAGGACCTATTTCAGACATTGTAGGTGCTAGTGTTATTCAAGCAAATAACCCATCTCAAAGTACTATCAATCTTGCAAGTGGCGGAGTTGAAAACTTCTTAGGTCTTCAAGTTGGTGTAGATACAGTTTATCAGTTATCATTAACTCAGAATAGTGTGAACGGAACTTTTGTTGCTGGACAAGAAGTCACAATTTCTACAGTAAATGGAACTGTCACTGGAATTATTGATGAAATCATTACTGATGTCAATATAACAACCTCTGGTGCTTACTTCACTGCTGGAGATGCACTAGTCACAAAGAACGTCACACCATTTATTCTCAAAGAAGATGGTGATAATATTTTAACTGAAGATAGTAAAACTCTTATAACCGAAGAGATAGGAACTGCGGCCGCCTTTGATATTACATCTGTTGGTAAAGGTAAAATCGACAAGTATCTCATAGAAACTAAAGGTAAAGGTTATGTAGTAGGAGACGCACTTACATATACAAACTTTGGTCAAGGTTCTAGTGCTTCATCTAAAGTTGCAAGAGTTGAAGGTAGATTGATACAAGAGAGTAGTGGAGATGGTGTATTATTAGAAAACGGTCATAGTATTCTTGCTGGAAACTTAGTTGAACTAGTCAAAGAAGATGGTGATAATCTCTTAATGGAAGATGGTGGTAAAGTTATTCCTGAAACTGCAGACTTCTCTGGTGAAGTACATGAAATACTTATAGTCAATGAAGGTAATAACTACGACCAGTTACCTACAGTTTCTATCACATCTACAAATGGTACAGGTGCAACTATATTTGCTACCTCTTCAAATGTAGGAAGAATAACTGGAATAGCAAGAACCAATTTAGGTAGTGGGTATACTCAAGCACCTCTTGTTACTTCTGATACAAATATGATATTAGAAGATATAACTGGAACATTTGTTGCTGGCGAAGCACTTACTTCACAACCTTACAGACAATTAAAAGAAGATACTGGTGGTATTAAACTAGAAACAGGAGACTTTTTAATTAGCGAAAATGCAGTTGTAGAGAATGGTATTATTACTACTATTGATACAACAAGGTCTCTATATAAAGTAAAACCTGACACTGCACTAGATAAATTTGATATATCACCAAGAAGAGGAAGAGTTACAGGAGGCACATCTGGTGCTACTGCAACTATATTTCAAAGTTCTCCTGCGACTATTACTCCAGTTGTTGGAACACTATCTACAAGTGAAGGTGTTCTTACAGGTGCAGATGGACGTATTTCAGAAAGTTCTAAGAGTATTCAAGATAGTAAATACTTTCAAGATTTTTCTTACGTTATTAAAGTTGGTAACTCAATTAATATATGGAGAGATGCAGTCAAGAGAATATTGCATCCAGTAGGTCTTGCACTATTCGGTGAAGTTTCTGTTCAAACTTCTGTTCGTGCTTCAGTGTATGGGGGTTCTGATGTAAGACTAAATGCTAATGATCCTAGATTTAAACAAATTTTACAACTTATCAATATTTCAAGACAAGTATTATCAGTACCTAAAGAACAAAAGATAGAATTAGAAATTTTTGTTGAAGCAGTAAAGACTACAATGTTCCCAACTAGAGTTATGAAAGAAAGTGATGGTGCTATACTTCTAGAAGATAGTAATGAAACTATGTCTAATAAAGGCGCACAATTCTTACTTGGAGAAGATAGTATTAATGGAACAGAAAAAGGTAGTGGTCTATTACCTACTTTGATATTCCCTCGTAGTCCAACACCTATGACTAATATTGATGCTACAATGCAATTACTAAAAGAAATTATTCTGTTAATAAAAAATGTTTCAGTGAAAGCAGATGTAGAACTACCTTCAATAGGTTCTTCTGCAACACCAGATGTTACGATTATTATTGCCGCTTTTGAAGAGTTCGTTCAAGAGTTGACTGTAAATACTTCAGTTAAGCATCAAATAGAAATATATAAACAACTATCACAAGTTGCAGTAGCAATTCAAAGAGCAGTTGTTTTACTGTTGCCAACTATTACTTCTAGCGATAAAGCATTAGTACAGGCAAGTTCAAAACTTCATATAATCTCTCAGTTGGGATTAGAAGATGCACATCTACACGAATCCTATGGTTCTGCTCGATTAGGAAGCACAGGATATTCATTAGACAGATTTAAATTTTTGTTCCCACCTTACTCGGCAGGAACGAGACAAATCGACCGTGGTGGTCGTATACATAGAGCAACGTACAACAGTGCGAAACTCACAGCGAACTATAGTGGAAGTAATTCTGCAAATAATACATATTGGGATGGACCTGCAAATACAAACATATCGCACCTATCTGAATATTTAATCGCTGATGACTTGGTAAACTACCCAGGAAGAAAGACACCTTTAGTATTTGATAGTGAAATCTTTCTACGAAGTAGTTAAAAAGTCTTATAAATAATGTAATAAGTACTTATTAATTAAGAGAGGATAAAATGGCCGCAATCATTACCAACAAGTTCCGTATTCACAATGCCGAGCAATACATCGAAGCATTCAGTGAAAGTGCTGGAACAAAAATATATCTTTTCATCGGTAGACCACAATCGTGGACCGATGATACCTCTCCTCCTACTCCTGCAGACAATAACGACACAGCGTTTAATGCGTATGACGATATGGTAGCAATGAAGCGTGTGGCATCTACAGATATCACACACGCAGTAGTAAGAAGAGATTGGGTTTCAGGAACTACATATGACGAATACGCACATGACTATTCATCAACAAATACTGCAAACTCAGGAGCAACTAGTTTATTCGCCGCAACATTTTATGTGTTGACTGACGATTATAACGTATACAAAGTAATCCACAATGATGGAAATACTGCTAGTACAGTTAAACCGACTGGCACTTCAACTGGTTATATCACGACTGCAGACGGATACATTTGGAAATATATGTATACTGTATCTGCCGCTGATGCACTGAAGTTCTTGTCAACTGACTTTATGCCTATCAGATACATTGCTTCTGATCCAGGCGCTGGACAACCGTATAAAGCACAGTTCGATACTGCCGCTGCCGCTGTTGCTGGTCAAATCAAGCAGATTAAAATTACTAACGCTGGTTCTGGATACAGTTCTGCACCAACAATCACTATTACTGGTGATGGTGCTAGTGCAACTGCAACAGCAACAGTCTCAGGTGGTAACATTACTGCAATCACTATTACTAATACTGGTTCTAATTATACTCAAGCGAGTATCACTGTATCAGGTGGTGGAGGTTCTTCTGGAGCAGTGAAAGCAATTATCTCGCCTCCAGGTGGTCACTCAAGTTCTGCAGTAGATGAACTAGGTGGTTTCTATGTTATGAATAATGTAAGACTAGAATATGCTGATGGTTCTGGAGACTTCCCTGTTTCTAACGACTATCGTAGAATTGGTCTTGTTCGTGATCCACTTAATCATGGAACTACAGTAGTATCAACTGCAACAACTTTGTCTGCAACGAAATCACTAACACTTCAATCTGGTGGTCTATCTGGAACATTTGCAACTGACGAAACACTCACAGGTGGTTCTTCTAGTGCTTCTGCAAAAGTAATTGACTGGAATGCATCAACAAGAGTGCTAAGATATTATCAAGATATCAATACTGGATTTGTGGCATTCACAGGTTCTGAAACCGTGAGTGGTGGTACATCATCTGCATCTGGAACTATTTCAGCATTGAATAATCCAGAAGTCGCAGTAGACAGTGGTGATATTATGTACATAGAACATCGTAGACCTATTAATCGTGCTTCGGATCAGATTGAAGACATTAAATTGGTTATTGAATTCTAGACTAAATACTATTAACAAATATAGTATTTTTTTAGAGAAGATATCGGAGCAATATAAATGGCAGTTATAGACTTTAATGTAGACCCCTACTATGATGATTTTGAGGGAACTACTGGTGCAAAATCAAAGGACTTTCATCGTGTTCTCTTTCGACCTGGATTTCCAGTTCAGGCGAGAGAGTTAACTCAATTACAATCAATCTTACAAAATCAGATTGAAAAGCATGGGCGACACGTTTTCAAAGAAGGTTCTATGGTTATTCCAGGAGACCTTGCATATGATATGCAATACGACTTTATTAAAGTTCAGTCAACATTTAATGCACAAAACGTAGAAAGTTACAGAGCAGACTTTGTAAATAAGATTGTTACAGGTTCTGAAAGTGGTGTTAAAGCGAGAGTTATTGGAACACTTGCGGCCACCTCGACTACTCCATTAACACTATATGTAAAATATGAAGATAGTGGCACATCTAATGAGGCCATTGCTTTTTTAATAGGTGAAAATGTAACATCTCTGAATGCTGACAATACAACTGCTAAAAACGCTCTATTATCTACAAATCAAACTACAGAATTGACGGCATCTTTATTTACTACTGGTACCGTCAATTCTTCTAACAACCTCAGCGCCGCCGGTGCTTTACTAAACAAATTCGATAGGTCTGCCGTACTTGCCGCAGGCACAAGCGATACTGTGGGTAGAGGTTCTGCAATTCAAATTCAAGCAGGTGTTTATTTTATTAATGGATTCTTTGTACAAAATGACGCACAAAGTATACTACTTGATAATTATTCACCTTATCCTTCTTATCGTATCGGGTTTCAAGTTACTCAATCAACTACAACACCTGAAGAAGATGCGACATTAAAAGATAATGCTCAAGGTTCATCTAACTATGCCGCTCCAGGCGCACACAGATATAAGATTACATTAACACTAGTTAAGAAAGAATTGACTGCAAGTGATGATGTAAACTTTGTCGAACTAACAAGAGTAGAAGACGGTCAGATTTCTAAGATGACCGACAAAGCAACTTATAACTTTTTACAAGAAGAGTTTGCTAGAAGAACTTACGATGAAAGTGGCGACTATGAAGTAAAACCATTTAGATTAGATGTTCGTGAACACTTAGCATCTGGTTCAAATAGAGGCGTTTGGTCTTCTGCCGAAACAGGCGATGCGGCAAAACTTGCTCTAGGTGTAGAACCTGGTAAAGCATACGTTCAAGGTTATGAAGTTGAATCCCAAATAACAAAATTTATCAATACCCCTAAACCACGAACATTCAATAGTGTAGTTGATACTCCAATTCAAACAGATGTTGGTAACTTTGTTCTTGTAAAAAATCTTAAAGGTCTTCCTGATATTAATGATTTTCCAGAAGTTTTTATTTACGACAACTTCATTGCTGGTAATGGAGGTGGAGGTGCCGCCGCACCAATCGGTACTTGTAACATTCGTGGTATTCAATTACATGATGGTGACTTTACTGGAACTATCTCAGATGTAAAATATAAATTAGGCATCTTTGATATTCAAATGAATGATGGTAAAGATTTTGCTAGAGATGCAAGAGCATTCGGAGATAATACTGATCCGGATAATGCGACATTCTCTTGTAATATCAATCCAAAACTTATTACGCTTTCTGGTACTGTAACAACTACCGCAGACCCTACTGTAGTTGGCGTAGGTACTCTATTCTTATCTCAACTTAGAGCAGGCGATAGACTGTTCGTAAATGATGTTGATGTTGGTGAAGTCGCCGCAACAGGTACCTTTAACAATCTTAGTATTGAATTAGGAGGAAATGCTCTTTCTAATATTGCTGGCGGTACGGTAAAACGTATGTCTGCAGAACTTCTAAGACCTCATCAGAAAATTCTAGTGTTTCCAACTGGATACTTTAGAACAAGAAAAATTCGTGGTAGTGATGCACAGAATCCAGATAATGTATTATCTTCAACTTATACAGTAAGAAGACAACTTACAACTCAAAATATTACTGCTGGACAATTAACTTTCACAGTTCCATCTAACGAAAGTTTTGCATCTGTATCTAACTTACAAAACTTTGTATTAATAGCGAGTTCTGCAGGTACAGGTACTCTTGCTACTGCTAACGTAGGCGCAGTCATACCACTTGTCGCCTCAGACTTAGCATTAACAAACTCTAATAGAACACTTACAATCAGTAATGTCAATAGTAAGACACTACCTAGTGGTGCTAGTCCTGTTAATGGTGTTACTTGTACTCTAGTTGCTTCTGTTACAATCACAGGTGCCGCTGGAGCAGAGAAACAAAAAGCACTACAGTCTAACCAAACAGTACAGATAACAACTCAAGGCGCCGTACAAAAAACAGAAATAACTCTCGGTAAAGCAGATGGTTACGCATTGAAGTCTGTTAAAATGGCGGCAGACTTTAGTACAAATGCAACTGCAACTTCTCAAGATATTACAGATAGATACGAATTTGATAATGGTCAAAGAGATGCATTTTACGACTTAGCAAGAATTAGTCTGAAACCTGGTCGTCCAGCACCAACTGGTCGTATTCTAGTAACATTCGATTACTTCACTCATGCTGGTGGTGATTATTTCTCAGTAGACAGTTACGATGGTATTGTTTCTTATGAAAGTATTCCATCATATACTTCACCTGATGGCGATGGTGATACTTACGATTTGAGAGATTGTCTAGACTTTAGACCAAGAATTGATGACGCTGGTGTAAACTTTACATCTTCAGGCGCATCTGCAACTGAACTACCTATGGTAGGTACAAACTTCAATGCAGACTTCTCATACTTCTTAGGACGTATTGATAAGATTGCAATGAACTTTGATGGAAGTCTTATAAGAATTCCTGGTGTTCCTGATATTAATCCTAAACCACCACTCGACCTTGGTAAAGCAATGACACTTTTTGAAGTGACAATGAAACCTTATGTTGTCAATACTTCAGAAGTCTTATCTAAAAAAATTAAAAACAGACGCTATACAATGCGTGACATTGGTCGTCTTGAAACAAGAATTTCAAATCTTGAAGAAGTTAGTTCACTTAATTTGCTAGAAAAAGCAACAACAGACTTGTTAATACCTGATGTAGATGGTAATCCACGTTTAAAAAATGGATTCATCGTAGATAATTTCAAAGGTCATGGTATTGGTAATGTAGGATCGCCTGATTATCGTGTCGCAGTAGATATGAAACGTAGACTTGCAAGACCTATGGCGCATACTGAAATTGCAACTATGACAGAAACTTTAGATAACGACACTGCAAGAACATCTGCTTTTTATAGAAAGCATAAAGATGGCGTTATTACACTTGACTATAGCGACATAGAATATATAAAAAATCCATATGCTACAGATAGTATGGAAGTTAATGCATATAAAGTCAATCCATTTACTGGTGAGATGATACTTACACCTGCTTCTGATGATTGGAAAAGTACAACTCGTAGACCAGACTTGGTTGTTGTAGATGATAATAACTTTGATGCAATTCAATTCTTAGCAGATGAAATTGGTGTTGAAGGTACAGTTTGGGAAGCATGGCAAGATAACTGGTTTGGAGAACAAATATTTACTGGAGAACAAGTAATCGGTTCTTCTCAGCAAGGTGGTTGGAATGGTAACATTCTACAACAAACTGGCACACAACAAGTTGGACAAGTACAAACTGGCGTTGAAACTAAACTTTTAAATAGCACAGTTGATAAAGCAATGGGTGATAGAATTGTAGATATGTCTATGATTCCATATATGCGTGAAATACCTATTCATGTTCATGCAGATTTGATGAAACCTTCTACAAGAGTGCAACCTTTCTTTGATAATGTGAATGTTTCTGTCTATGTTAAACCAGACGATAAGTTTACAGTCACATCAACAAATAGAACAGATTTTAATTTTTCACCATTAGCAGACCCCGGATCACAAGCAGATACAGATGAAGGTCGTTTCTTTGGAACATTTGCTGATCCAGATTCCGCTGTTGCATATCCTGCACAAGCATTTGGAATTGGTGATGTAGTACGAAATAATGTTCACACTGCAACTAGTATATCAGGCGCCGCCAAATCTGGCAATACAGTTACTATAACTGCATCAAGTGTATCGGGTATAGCAGTTGGTCATCTCGTAACTTTCGCAAATGTCGGTGGTGCTACAGAACTTAACACTGGTAAATATAGAGTAGAAAGCGTAAACACTTCAGCAAACACATTTACAATCGTAAACAGTGATGCAACTGGTACTGTAATCGCTACACTGACTTCATATACCTCAGGTGGTACTGTTACTAGATTACAAGCATCTGGTGTTGTAACTTATCAAGGACCAGATAGCACAGAAAATGCAGATGGTATGCCAGTTACAATTCATATTGCAAACATTAAGAATGGATTTGCAATATCTGACCAATTAACTGGTGCAGTAGACAATGCACTTGGCGTCAAGAATTTATGTAGTATATCTTCTATCAACGGAGTAAGTACTGCAACATCAACTGATGTATATAAAAACTTAAAACAGTTTGGTGATACTCTGCTTACAGATGCAGAAGGCACCTTCACTGGTGTATATGTTGTACCAGACACAGAAGCAGTTAAATTTAGAACTGGAGATAGAGTATTACGTTTAATTGATAATTTAACAAACTCAGTTGATATTGGTATTCATACTACAAAAGCAGAAAGAATATTCCGTGCAACTGGTATGAACGAGACAAAAGAAGAAACAATTTTATCTCTAAGACAAGCAGAGTTTGTTCGTGACCGTGTACAAAACAACCGAGAAATAACAAGAAATATTAGCGGTTCAACAAGATTTCAGAGAACTTCAAGAGTTCAACCGCCTCCATCTTCAGATGGTGGAGGAGGTAACTTCGGCGGTGATGGCGGTAATGGTGGACCAGGTTGCGGCGCACACGATCCTCTTGCTCAAACATTCACTATATCTGAAGCAAAAGATGGAGTGATGATTTCAAAAGTAGATTTGTTCTTTGACCTAGCAGGTACAAGACCTATTCTCATACAAATTGTAAATACTAAAGATGGATTTCCTTCAGAGAAGATTGTTACGCAGACAACTATTCCAGTAGCAGATGTTAAAACTTCTACAGATGCTTCAGTTGCAACAACTGTTGTGTTTGATAGTCCTGCATTTTTACAACAAGATACAACTTACGCACTACTAGTTAAAGTTGACGAACCTGGATGTAAAGTATTCTTCTCAGAACTTGGGGGTAGCAATCTAGGCGATAATAGAACAGTAAGTAGAAACCCACTGACTGGTACGATGTTCTTATCTCAAAATGGTGACACATGGACACCTCAACAAACTAGAGATATGAAGTTAACATTTTATCGTGCATCGTTTGTTGGTAACGTAGCGACCGTAAACTTTAACAATGGTAGAAATGGATTTGTAACATTAAATACTAACCCATTTGAAACCGCACCAAACACAAATAAAGTTCGTGTTACACAAAGAAATCATGGATTTGTAGCAACTGATACAGTTAATATTGCCAATGTGGCCGATGGATTCTACGGTGCTAATTCAACTACTGCTGGTATACCAGCATCAGAGTTAAATGGAACACATACAGTTGTAGCACCAGTTACAATGGATTCATATGTAATCGAAATTACAGGTGCAAATGTTACAGGTGGTATTTCTGGATTATCTTCAGACACAGTTGGAGGTGCTAATATTCTAGCAACAAGAAATATACTTGCAGATATTGTGCAACCTTCAATTACTAATATACGTTTTTCTGAAACAACTCTAACATATGATATGAATATTGTATCAAGAACTGGTGGAACCTTCACTGGATTTAAACCAGTACCAGAAAATGTAAACAAAGAGTTTGACAGTACTAAAGTTATATTCTCAAATGATAATCAAAGTGCGACTGTTGGATATTCTGCACAATTAAGAGCAAACTTATCTACAACTAACGACTTTGTATCACCTATGATTGATGGTCAAAGAGTATCACTATGTTGTATCTCAAATAGAATTAACAACTTAGTAGAAACTGACGTAAATCTATCTACACACGATGATAGAGTTGCAGTGAATAATGATAGTAATGTTGCTTTCTCTGCTACAAATAGTAATATAACTACAACAAACTCTGCCGCAAGAGCATTATTCGATACACTTGATATTGGTAAATTCATTACTGTAACTGGTAGTGCAAATGCAAACAATAGACTAAAGTATCAAATTACAAATTACAAAAATGATGGAACTACTGCAACAATATCAGTAACACCAGCACCTGGAACAAATGAGAATGCAGGAACTGGAACAACCATAACTCAGCATGAGAAGTTCTTAGGCGATATTGCACCAAAAGGAGCAACGAATGGGGCAAATTATCTTACAAGAAGATTTACCTTAGAGAATCCTTCTACTGCAATTAAAATATTGTATGAAGCAAATAGACCTACTTCATGTACTATCGAAGTTTATCGTAAAGTTATCACAGATGGTTCAGAGCAAACATTCGACACAATACCATGGACTTTGATTCCTATTGAGCAAACAGACAGTGCAGATGGTAGTCCAACGACTTTCAAAGAGAGAACACATTTAGTATCTGACTTAGCAGAATTTTCTGCAGTAGCAATCAAGATAGTTATGAAGTCAACTAACACAGCGTTTGTACCGAAGATAAAGAATTTAAGGGTAATTGCATTGGCACTATAATGAGCAATAGACATATACAAATTGAAGGATCACAAACACTAGTAAGAGAAAGATATAGTGGTGGTATTGTTAATACTTCTACTAGTGAGTATCACACATATATGTCAGTTCAAAGAGGTAAACAATCTCAAAAGATTAAAATGCAGACTATGTGTGATGAACTAAATACTCTTAAAGATGAAATGAGTGAAATAAAAAGTATGTTAAGACAGATATTGGAGAAATAATATGGCAGTTACAGCAGTAAACGCAACAGATAGCATCGATGTTTGGAGAAGTAAAACTAATACAATTTCTACTACTCTAGGCGATCCTGCGGCACTAACAACGTCTGCAAATAACGTAGTCGCTGGTATTAACGAATTAGATAATGAGCAAGGAACTTTAAGTTCGCTAAACACTACTGCAAAAGGTAATCTAGTAGTAGCAATCAATGAGATGAAAACAACTCTAGATAACGCCACTGGCGGTCAAGCGATACCAAGACCTGCTCTGATTGCGATGGCATAATGGCGGTTATAGACTTTAGTAGATTAATTAGTTTCAAGCAGTGGTTTGATAGAACAAATCAATTAGGGTCTAATACAGGCGATCCTGCAGTGATTAACGCTGACTTAGGTAGTAATCTAGTCAATGCAATCAATGTAGTTCATACCGACTTGGGTAACAAGGCGGCATTAAACACTGAAGTAACAACAAACTTAGTTGAAGCAATGAATGATTTGAATGCTACAATTAGTAGATTTCGATTAAACGAAGGTGAACCACAAGCATATGATATGCATCCTCAAGCAGTATTTGGTACTGATAGTGATTTTGATGCACATGGTATGGTTGAATAAATAGAAATATAAAGTAGAGGAAAAAAATGGCAAACGATTTTCAAAATGCTATATCAAACAATATAGGAACAGGTCGAACTGATTTATATACTACACCTTCTGCCGTTGGCAAAAGAAGTATGTTGATTGGTCTAGAACTTGCTAATATTAGTGGTAGTGCGATTACAGTAGATGTCGATGTCTATGATGCTTCTGCAACCGCATATGTTACAATGGGCAACGACCTTGCGATACCTGCTAACTCAACATTATCATTCATATCTGGACAAAAAATTGTTCTATCGAATGGCGATAAAGTAGCAGTCACATCAAGTGCGAGTGCATCATTGAATGCGATTGCAAGTATCTTAGAGGACATCTAAACATGAAATATGTAGGCGCACAACCGAGAGTATCAGGCAATAGATTAAATGGTGGTACAATTACCAACTTTGCATCAACTGGTATTGACGATAATGCAACAGGAACAAAGATTACAGTTGTTGATGCGTCAACAACCTTTACTGGTAACATACTACCTGAAGCAGATAGTACAAGAAGTCTAGGTGCAACTGGCACTAGATTTCTAAATCTATTTGTCGATGATGTTACAGCAACAACTTCTTTAAGTGTTCCTACGATTAATGTTGGTACTGCTTTACTACCTGATGCAAATGATGGTGCAGATTTAGGATCAACATCAAAAGGTTTCTCAGACTTATATCTTGCAGACAGTGCAGTAATTAAATTTGGTAATGACCAAGACGTAACGCTTACACATACTCCTGATGTTGGACTTACACTTAATACTAAATTAATTGTTTCTGGAGACTTTGAAGCAAACTCTGGTTCACAGACACAAAATCTTGTCGTAACTGGTGGTACACCAATACTAACAATTAAAGATAATAACACAGCGACAACTGCCGCTGATGCAGAGATTGCATTTGTAGATAGTGCGAATACTACACAAGCACAAGTTGGTATTGAAAATAATAAACTAATGCTCATCACTGAAGATGATGATGCAGGTGCTTCTGGTATCACACTAGGACTCGGCACAAGAACTACACATTTACCATTTCAACAAATGGATGAAAGTGGTAGCATAGTAGTAAGAGTTAATGCACAGACAAACATTGCGTTCAATAACAGTGGTACAATCACAGGTGGGGGTTCATCATTCTCTGCAGTAAACGCAAATGACGTAATTACAGTATCAGGTGCTGGACAAGCATCAAATAACAAAGAATTTAGAGTTACAGCAAAAGCAGGAGATGTGCTTACAGTTGTAGCAGATGGAGGCGCATTACCTGCTACAGAGAGTGCTGGAGCAACAGTTACAGTCACGCAGAACCGTGTTAGAAACTTAAAGATAGCAAACACCGTCAACGCAACTTCATATACTGCACCTCAATCAGATAATACAGATAGAGTATCAACTACCAAGTATGTAAGAACTGCAATCGCAAATATGCTAGACAGTTCACCAGCGGCACTTGATACATTAAACGAACTTGCCGCCGCTATCAACGATGATGCAAACTTTGCAACGACAATCAATACAAGCATAGCGACAAAAGTAAACAGAGATTTTGATAACTTAACTGCGACAGGAACAGAAGCACTAAATGATGCCATCGGTGGGTTTGCAGGTGGTACAATGACATTCCCTGGAACAGGAAATACCATTGCTCTTGACCATGACGATGCAAATAATCACTTTGATATTACAGTTGCTTTGAATGATCCCGTAATTACAGTGACAACAACTGGTGCCGTAACTGGTACTGCAAACGCAACGATGACAGATTTACAAAACACTACTATTAGTGTAGCAACAACATTAGCATCTGGAGCAGTTGCGGCGGCGTCACTAGACCAAACAGGTGCCGCTACTAATATGATTAAAGGATTAACACAAGCAACGAGTATTCAAAATGCAGATGAGTTTATTATTTCTGACGCATCAGATAGTGGTGCGTTGAAGAGAGTAGCAAGGTCTTTGGTTGCCCCTCCAGGGTTATCAGAAGATTTAGGTTTCTTTGCGATAGCGATGTCGTAAGTATTATAAATATGAGTATAGATAAGGATTAACAAATATGGCAACAGGTATTTTTAAAAATGCAAAGGTAAGTGGAGCGGCAACATCAGTTGCGACATTATACGCAGTACCGTCAGGTAAGTATAGTACACTTCACTCAATTTTCATCACAAACAGATACAATCTTGAAGATTTGTATGTGAACCTATTAATTAACGATGGATCAACAGATTACTATGTAGCATATCTGTTACCAGTGCCTGCTAACTTGGGCGCAATAATCGAAAGACCTATTAATTTACAATCAACTGAAACCTTGAAAGTACAAGCATCAAGAGCAAGTTCTATTGACATTGTTGCCAATTTAATAGAATTCACAGTATAACGAGAGAGATAACAGATGCCATATATTGGAAGAACTAAATCAAACAACATTCGAACTCAGAGGTTCATTGCCGATGGTGTTCGTAAGATATATCAGACAGAGTTTATACCTGTTAGTGATAATCAGTTATCAATATATATTGATGGCGTCTATCTTAACGACCAAGACTTTGTTTTCAAACACCCAAATAAAGTACTACTATCTGATGCACCTGCAAACGGTGCAGAAGTTGTTATTCAAGCACTTAAAGCATCTGAATATCAATCAGTTCGTTCTAAAACTTATGTAGCGAGTGGTTCACAAAGAATATTCTCATGTGGATTTACTCCACCTGATGAGTATTCAATTATTGTTACAAAGAATGGCGACATTCTTCAAGATAAAGATTATGTAGTTCAAGGTAGTAAAGTTGTACTAACAAGTATGCCTTCTACTGGTCAAGAGATTGAAATTCGTGGTATCTATGATATCATCGATCCTTCTGGTAACGCACAAGCATCTAACTCACTCTCTATTAAAAGAACAAGAGGTATAACAGACGGATTTCAAAACATTATGCCTATGCATCAAAAGAATGATGCAGAAAATAATCTACTAGTCTTTAGAGGTGGAGCGTCTGCTTCAGTCATGTCTAATCACAACGAATATGCTATCGTAAACGACTACAAGTATGTTCACGAAAGCAGATTATCAGAAAATATTCCTATCGAATTTAGAGGTCTAAAAGGTACAACATATTCTAATCTGTCACGAAGAGTGCAGATGGCAAAACATATCAGTGGTGTTCCTACTACTATCAACGCAACTCCTACTTCCTCTGGTACTTCTGGATATTCAAACGCAAATAATCTAGAAGCAAGAGGTGGTTCTGGTCAAGGATTCAGAGTTAACATTACAACTTCTGGTGGACAAGTAACAAACGTAGCAATCAATACTACCCTAGCAGGTGGCGACTTTGCATATGGTTATCAAGCAAACGAAGTTCTAACAATTATTCAAGCAGGTTCTACGAACAATGCTACAGTGACAATCACTGCAGTAACAGACAGAAACGGTCAAAAGTACTTTGATGTAAATAATCATCATTGGGATCCAGCAAATAACACATATCAAAAAGAAACAACTTATACATACTCAGCGGATGAAGCAGATTTAATTGTTGCNNTAGATGGTATTATTCAACCATTTAATCAATACTCTGTAGTATCTGCAGACTTCAACGAAGGTTCAGGAGCATCTAATCAAGTTGTAAACATTGGTTCATATGTTGGTGTTGATGATACTGCATCTAAAATTGAAATTAGAGATTTAAAAGAATTAGTATCTAATGCAGACGCAGTTCTATTAGCAGACACAGTAATATCAAGAGCAGTATGGGTCTCAAACGGGTCTGCCGCCGCATTTAATACTTCATCAGGTACAGAAACCACACATGGTTCATTTACAAACTTAGCGGCAAACGCCGCAAACGAAGAATGCTTCTTAGTTATTGTCGATGGTATTATTCAGGATAGAGATACATGGTCAATTTCTACAACTACTTTAACAGTTGGTGGTTCACCAGGTTCATCTGACCAATCAGTCAGAGTTGAATTGATTTACTTTGAAACACTAATACCTTCTGGTTCACATAATACACAAGACTGTTTGCAAGTTACAATGACTGGTAACGCAACAACTGGTCTTGGTGACCATCAGTTTATTAGACTACTTGACAGAGCAACTGGACTAAAAGAAATACATCCATCTTCAGATGATTGTGTCATTGTAGACGTTAATGGCGTTTACCAGAACGATGATGCATACTTCATCGATAAGAACAAATTGTGCTTCTTTGATACAGTAGATAATCCAGCATTCGGCGCAATCGTCAATGTTAAAGTTCTAAAAGGCACAGAAGTTGTCGCCGCTAATAGAAGAAAAGTACAATTAAGAGGTACTGGTAGTGCGACACAATTTACACTACCGTTTACATCAACTACAACTCCAAAAGATTTTGGTATTCTTGTATCAGTCAATGGTAAGATGCTTAGAGATGAAGAATTTGCTCTTGCATCAACTACATTAACATTCAATGTCGCACCTGCTAACGATGCATTTATTGAAGTACAAGGCATCTTTGACATTACAACATACACTGGTGCTTCTTCAGCAACCGACTTAGAAACTAGAAAACTAGAGTTTACTTGTAACGGGTCGCAACAAATATTTGACTTATCAGATTTAGTTTTTGAGAAACACGCATATGGTACCGTTCAAGATACATACAATGAACAAAAAATACTAATTTTTTATGAGGGAGAGTTGCAAGACCCAACTAAATATATAATAGTAGGAAATAAATTATACTTAACTACACTACCTGTTAATGAAACAAAGGTAGAAGTCGTAAGGTTCATATAAAAAAGGTAGAAAAATGGCACTGACAAAATTAACAAAACACATCGTTTATGGAGCGACTATCGTTCAATGTAGATTTAAGGACCTTTCTAATCTAGATACGACCGCTACTGCGGCAACAGCATGGGATAATATGACGATTACTCCTCAATATTCAGATAGTATATTAGAAGTTAGATTTAGTGGAACTATGTCAAACCTTACTGATAATTCTGCTCCCAATTCAGGAACTTTCGATATCAATCAGATTAATCTAATTATGGATATTAATGGTCAAACTGAATATATTATAAACAATGCCGCCTCAACTGCATCTGGTGATATGGCATATTCTACATCTGCTGGTCGTAGAGAAGGTAAAGCGGTTAATATGTTCCATAGACATTTACCTGGAACTACAAACCAACAAACTATTACTATGCAAACATCTAGAGGTTCTTCTCATGGTGGTGGTAACTTACAGTGTAGGTCGGGATTCTTAATGGCGAAAGAAGTTGCAGGAGGTATTCTAACAGGTACACCTGGTAATGCTTTCGTTAACTAAATAGTGATAAGGTATGTATAATGGCACTGAAAAAAGTAAAGAAGTCTATAGTATTTGGTTCAGTTCTTGTGGCACACTATGGAAGAGATATATCAGACTTGACAACATCAAGTGCAAGTTTTGTACAGTGGGGAGAGGATATAGTTTTACAAATGCAATTTAGTGATAGTCACTTAGAACTAGTAACAACTGGTAGTGTAACAGTAGACACTACCGCACCAGCAGGTGGAAACTATGGTAATCTTAAATATGCAGTAAATGGACAAGATGAATATTTTTTAAGAGGTATTGCAGGCGCCAACCCTTCAAGGGCAGGTGGTCACAATCATCAGAACCAACAATTTGGTGAAGACAATGGTAGACAAAATTGGAGAAGTTTTGGGTCTAGTACGGCACTTTATATGAACCATATACATAGACCAGGTAGTACAAACGAACAGACAGTGCAAACTTGGGGAAGTATGTCTGGTGGTATCCAGTTGACTTTTCAAGAAGGATTTACTACAGTGACAGAAATTGCAGGAGAAGGATACAATCTAACATGAGGAATATGAGGAAAAACAAATGGCACTAACTAAAGTAACAAAACACGTTGTGTTCGGTTCAGTTCTGATTGCACACTACGGAAGAGATTTTGGAGACGTATCTACGGTATCTGCAACATTTGCACAATGGGGTACAGATACTTCAGTGACACCACAATATACAGATAGTCATCTTGAACTAGTATGTACTGGATCAGTTCGAAATGATTCCACTGGTAACACAACTGGCGAACACTATGGCGCCGCTCAGTTTGTTGTGAATGGTTCAGTAGAATATATTCAAAGAGGACTACTTGGAGGAAATCCAAGCAGGTCAGGTGGTCACAATCATCAGAACCAACAATTTGGTGAAAACAATGGTAGACAAAATTGGAGACATTTTGGTAGTGGTAGTGCTATATACATGAACCATATTCATGCACCTGCCTCAACGAATGCTCAAGTAGTAAAAACAGAAGTAGCGTGTGAGAATGCTGGTCCTAATTTTATATTCGAAGAAGGATATCTAACTATTAGTGAAATTGCCGGCAATCACTATAACTTGACATAAAAGGATAATAAAATGGCATTAACAAGAGTAACAAAACATATCATACATGGGTCACTATTAGTCCAGTTCAAGTATACAGAGAATACTGGTGATTTTGATATCAGTTCTTCACAAAGTACGTTCACTGAAATAAACAGTAAAAATATTGTGATGACGCCACAGTATGCGGATTCTATCTTAGAAGATAGTGCTTCTATGACTGTTAAGATGCAACATAGTTCTGATAATGTAACAGATACAATAACAACTGCTTTATTTGTAAATGGTAATAATGAATTTGAAGCGATTGATTTAATAGGGTTTCAACCATATGGTAATGGTCACTCTCATTCAGGTGGTCGTAACGATAGAACAGCACCAACAAGAAGACACGGTCATGTAAGAAATATGGCAGCGGCCGCTGGATTTACTCATGCATTTACTCCTGCATCAACAAATGCTCAGGATCAAGATATTCGATGTAAAAACTCTGCTACCAGAAATATTAGAATTCGTGACTTCTTCTTTATTAGTAAAGAAATTTCTATTGGTCTCGCAACTTCTGGTTCACAGAACTAGATTGACTTTTAGTTTTGTCTATCAAAGGAATTTATAATGCCGTTACACAAAATAACGAAACAGTCAGTAAAAGGTTGTCTATTAGTACAGTTTAAATATGAAGAAAATGAAGGCGAATGGTCACACGCTTCTGGTTCAAATGTTTTTGCGACAGTTAATAATAAAAACATTACTCTTACCCCACAATATCCAACTTCTATTATTGAATTTAGTTGTTCGTTCACCATTCGAGGATCGCAATCATCACAGAACTCATCTCACACATTTGAATCAAGATTATTAGCAAACGGACAAGAAGAATATCTCTCGCTTGATGTTGGTGGTTATGAACCATATGGTAATAATCACTCTCATACAGGTGGTCGTAACGATAGAACCGCACCAACAAGAAGACACGGTCATGTAACTAATAGTGCATACAGTGCAGGATTTACTCATGCATTTATTCCTAGAGCAACAAATGCAATTATATTAGAGGTACAAGCAAGAAGTACTACCGACATGGATTTTATTGTTGCTGATTTGTTTATGATTGCAAAAGAAATTGGAATACCTGAAGATAGGGTGGCAGGCGGTTCTGGAAGTATTACACATGATGGTGTATAAATAGATATAAATAATGATGTTATCAAATTATGAAATTAGGAGTTTAAAACTATGGTAGACGCAAATACATTAAAGAAAACTGTTGGTCCAAAATCAGTAGAGGAACTAAGAAGAAAAGGTCCTCCTACTAGAGAAGAAATGGAAGCAGTTATGGCGAAAGGCGCAATGGGTATTGCCGCCACAGATGAAGAATTAAATATTCTAGTAGAATATCATGCAAAATATAAACGTGCAGATAATTTAGGGAATATGTTAGCAATTCTATACCCGAATTGTGATTGGTCATTAAACACAGTAGTAGGAGCAGATTGGAATGTAGCAGATAGTGGATTGCATCCAGGTGCTTTAGAAGCAGTAGAATGGGATGAAGATAACCCATTACCTAAACCAACCTTTGCAGAACTAAAAAAGTTAAGACCTTATGTACAAGATATTCTAGACCAACAAGCATATCTAGATATGCGTAGAGCAAACTATCCTGGCGAAAATGAGATGATTAGAGCATTGTGGGAATATATACTTGAAGGTAATGATGTTGGTGTTAATGCATTACAAGCAAGAAGAATTGCAACAAAGAAAAGATTTCCTAAACCAGAAAATAAACACTGGATGGTACAGTCAGAAGAATATCTAAAGATTTTTCCTAATTCACCTGAAGATATTCTAAGAGATGTTGATGAAGCAACAATGCAAAAGATTGCTTTTAATCCTCACTTAGAAGCAGAAGATGCACTACCATTAAGTACAAAATTATCACTTGAAGAAAGAATGGAAAAAGTTCTTGACGCAAGAGGATTCAATCCAGAGGAAGTTATCAATAGAACTATCACTCTGGAAGACGTTGATAAAGAAGAAGCACGATTGGAATCAAAGGGCGTTGATGTCAACGCACAAGAGACTGCTTCAGATGAAGAAACCAAAGAGTAAGGAGAAATATCATGCCAATCAAAAACGGTAAACTTATTCTACAAAGAGAAGTATCTGACTTTTCCGAAAGGTTCACAGTTGATCCAGCAAATTTGTTATCAGTAGGAACGGTTGTCTCTATGGCATCATCTGGTAACTTTGAGATAGCAGTATCTTCTGGAAATACTGATGGTCGTGTTATCGGAGTTATTTACTCTCTTGATAGAACAGTTAATCCATATGTTGCCCTAAAGGGTAGATGTATTGTTAATGTACGAGGTGCAGTCGCAAAAGGTGACATTTTAATTCTTTCAGCATATCAAGGTATGTTAGAAACAAATAACGGCGCCGACTTTAGTGCTATTAAAGCAAGGTCATTAACAGTGAATTCACTTCAACATGGACAAGTTGAGTGCGTTCTAGCATAATTAGATAATAATAAAAAGACTATAGTTTAAAACTCTATTTTCTCCAAGGTATAAATACTAGTAAGAATAGACTAGATATACCTTGGAGATTTTTTATGGCAAACCCTACAAGTAGAAGTACGTTACAAGAGTACTGTTTACGCCGTCTCGGTAAAGGCGTCATTGATATCAACGTATCAACTGACCAGATAGATGATAGAACTGACGAAGCAATACAGTATTTTCAGGATTATCACTTTGATGGTGTAGAGAGAACATATCTCAAGCACAAAGTAACGGCAACGACATTAACAGTTTCGGACTCTTCAGTTTTCACTCTGAAAGAGAAAATTACAGGTGGCACATCTGGTGCTACTGCATTTATACACGATGCACCGACTTCAACAACTATTCGTGTTAAAAATGAACTCGGCGACTTTCAAGCAAATGAAACTCTAACTGGCGCAGTAAGTTCAGCGACACAAACATTAACATCAATCTCAGCAGGAGATATTAAAAATGGTTATGTTACAACTAATGATGCCGTTATGGGTGTTGTTAGAGTGTTTCCATTTGCAGATAGAGCAAACATAGATATGTTTGATACAAGATATCAGTTGAGACTAAATGAGATTTTTGACCTAGCAAATGCTAGTGTTCTTTATTATAATATGGTACAAAGACACTTATCTCTCATAGAAGAGACTTTAACAAGTAACCCTCCTCTACGATTTAACAGACATACTGACAGAATTTATGTTGATATGGATTGGGATGCAGATATTAATGTCGATGAGTATCTTATATTCGAAGCATATCGTATATTAGACCCGTCAACTTACTCTGATGTATATAACGACTTGTTCTTGAAAAAATATCTAACAGCATTAATCAAGTTACAATGGGGTAACAATTTAAGTAAATTTTCTGGAGTTCAAATGCCAGGTGGCGTAACTCTTGATGGTGTGCGTATTATGCAAGAAGCAACCGAAGAGATTAATAAAATAGAAGAAGAAATGTCACTCAGATATGAATTACCAGTAAACATGATGGTAGGATGATTACATGGCACTTAACGCTCATTTCGACCAAGGTGGTGGATTAGACAGTTCTGGTTTTAGTGCAGAACAATCATTAATTCAAAATCTTTATACAGAAGCAATTAAGATTTATGGATTTGATGTATTTTATATTCCACGAACACTTGTAAACGTAGACAAAATATTTGAAGAAGACGAACTATCTAAGTTCACTTCCGCTCACTCTATAGAAATGTATCTACAAAGCGTAGATGGATTTGAGGGTGAAGGTGACTTCTTATCTAAGTTTGGTGTTGAGATACGAGATAGAGCAAGTTTTGTAGTAGTTAAATCTAGATGGACTGAAGCAGTAGATGATAATGCATCACTTATCATTGAGGGTCGACCTAACGAAGGCGACTTGATTTACTTTCCGCTCACAAAAGGTTTATTCGAAATATCTTTTGTCGAACATGAGAATATATTCTATCAAGCAAATAACATATACACATATCGAATAGACGTAGAAAGATTTGTATATAGTAGTGAGAAGATTGATACCGGTATTGCCGCTATTGATGCAATCGAAGATGCACGTTCTACTGATGCTCTTACATACGAGTTAATTGAAGAGAACTTAATCATACAAGAAAATGGCGATCCTCTATTAACCGAAAGTGGTAATAGAGTAAGAAATGAAGTAAGTGGTGCGATGATACTAGAGAATGGATTTAGAATAATCAAAGAAGATTATAACTTATCAACTACAACCACTCCTGCAACGACTGCCGCTTCAATAGAACCTTTAGCGAGAAACGATGACTTTGGTCTAAGTGCAGATGATATTATAGACTTTAGCACAAGCAACCCATTTGGTGAGGTACAGAGATAATGTTAGGACAAAATCATTTTTATCACGAAACAGTTCGTAGATGTGTTATTGCATTTGGTAGTGTATTTAATGATATACAAGTTCACAGAAAAAATGCAGATGGATCAGTCGCACAATCTTTGAAGATACCTCTCGCATATGGACCTAAACAAAAGTTCTTAGCACGTTTGTATGAAAACCCAAGTTTAACAAATACACATCAAATTACTTTACCTAGAATGGGGTTTGAGATTACTGGTTTTACTTATGACGGACAAAGAAAAGTAAATAAACTTAATGTTAAAAGAAATTTAAGTACAGGTAATAATGTAAAGCGACAGTATACATCAGTGCCATATAACTTTAACTTTTCACTATTCATTATGGCAAAGAACCAAGAAGATGCTTTACAAATAGTAGAACAAATACTACCTTTCTTTACTCCAGCATACACTTTGACTATTAATGCAGTTCCTGACATGAACATCAAAGATGACTTTCCTCTTATACTTGATGGATTAAGTTATGAAGATGATTATGAAGGAGATTTTGCGTCACGAAGAAGTATCATATATACTATGACGTTTACAGCAAAAGTTAATTTTTATGGACCAATAAGTGAGCAAGGTGTGATTAAAACAGTAGTAGCAGATGCATTTTTAGACAATGCCGCTATAGCAGGTACGTCATCAACTGTAACATCTAGATTGACTACTACGCCGAATCCAACATCTGCCGATAGTGATGATGATTATGGATTTACAGAGACTTGGACGGAACCTAACGGTTAAGGAAATTATGATAAATGCCAAAGATAAGCGATGAAACAGAGGTATCGTTACCACTCAGAAATATGATTAGTATGATTGCTGGTGCATCTCTAGCAACGTGGGCGTATTTTGGATTGGTAGAGAGACTAAATAAATTAGAAACTAACTATACTATGCAAACCGCAGACGTTCAAATGAACACCGAGTTCAGAATAAAATGGCCGAGGGGTGATATGGGAAGTTTACCCGCCGATAGTGAACAGTTTATGTTGATAGAACACCTCGCAGGTGAACTAGAAAAGTTGCAAGAAGAAATTGAAACGGGTCAAGCACCATTTGACCAACAACAGAAATTGACGCTAGAGTTCTACGAAAAAAGAATTAATTCAATGGAAGAACAGATAGAAAAACTCAAAGATGCTCAATTGCAGGAAAAAGCAAGAAATGGAAATGGGCATTAGAAATGATTGAAACAGGAATAGTATTATTGATGTTCTTTGGCGCACCAGCAACGCTTAAAGAATATACACTGAGAGACGGACTAAGCGAATGTCTCAAAGCAAAAAGAACGATTGAACGAAATGTAAAATCGCCAGGCGCAGAAGAATATAAAGGTTCTATGCGACTAGCGTGTAAGAAACTTAAAGTAGAAGTCGATAGTGATAATAGAATTATTAGATTTGTTGATGATGTAGATAGGGTTCTTGGACCCCAATAAAGGAGACCCACAGTGGCAACTAAAACAGTATTAAATACAACAGACACCAGAGCAACATTTTCTGTATCAGGAGATTTTACTGCAGGTTCAGTAGATATCGACTTAGATGTAGATACTCTTGGTAGAGATGAAACTGCAACTGATCCTTCTTGTTCTATACTTCAGATAGATTATGATAATAATGTAGGAGACATACAAGTTTATCGTGTAACTGAACCTAACTTAACTACAGTGTTTACTTTTAGTGGAGAAGGTACAGGTTCGATTATTAATACTGGACAAGTAGGACTTTCTGCAGAACCTGCAAAAGATTTAAGAATTTTTATTGAAGATGGAACTGTGACGATTACTTTGAAAAAAGAATCCGGTTTCACACAATTATAAGGTGTGATATGAGTAAAATTGATGATAAACTAAATCGAGTATTCGACATAGCAGAACAATTACCAAGAAATGATATAACACCTTCAACGCATTTACCAGTAGTAGATGCGACTAAAGAAGACAAAGATGCTGACTATGAACTAGCAAGAAACAACTTTCACTTACTAATAGAGAAAGGTAATACTGCAATCGAAGGTATATTACAACTAGCGAGAGAAGCAGAGAATCCACGTTCATATGAAGTAGCAGGACAATTAATTAAAACAGTTAGTGATGTTACGCAAGATTTGATGAAACTACAAAAGAATATGAAAGACTTAAATAAAGTAGAAGACAATGCACCCAAGAATGTAACAAACGCATTATTTGTTGGATCAACTGCAGAGTTGCAAAAATTAATTAAGGGCGAGAAAGAAATAAAGGTGGTAGACAATGAGTGATTTTGATTTTGGTTTTACAGCGGTAGATGAAGATGAACTAGAAGTTGTTCAGAAAGCATCAGCAAATGCAGAAAGTAATGCCTCGCAAGTAAACAAGTTAGAAAATAAAGTAGATAAAATCTACAACGCAGTTCTTCCTCTGTTATCTAATTTAAAAAAGAATCCAGAGAAAGATTATATATATTGGCCAAATCGTAATTTGAAGATTGACCAATTTGAAGTAGTACTACAGAAGATTATAAATGAGTGATAATTATTTAGGAAATCCTAATCTTAAAAAAACGAATGTTCAGCAAGAATTTACTGCAGAACAAATCGAAGAGTATGTTAAGTGTTCTAAAGACCCTGGATACTTTATCGAAAAGTATATTAAGATTGTTAATCTTGATGAAGGTTTTATTCCATTTGAGATGTATTCATTTCAAAAGAAGATGGTTAAAACTTTTCACAAGAATAGATTTTCTATTTGTAAAATACCTAGACAGTCTGGTAAGTCAACTACAGTTTGTTCTTACATTCTGTGGTATGCACTATTTAATCCTACTGTCAACTGTGCCATTCTTGCAAACAAAGGCGCACTAGCAAGAGACTTACTTGCAAAAATTCATATGTCATATGAAGCACTACCTGAATGGTTACAACAAGGTATCAAAGAATGGAACAAAGGTTCTATTGTATTAGAGAACGACAGTAAGATTATTGCATCATCAACTTCATCAAGTGCGGTTCGTGGTGGATCATATAACTTAGTATTTCTAGATGAGTTTGCATTTGTTCCTTTTAATCTTGCAGAAGATTTCTTTCGCTCAGTTTATCCTACTATCACTTCTGGTAAAAACACAAAAGTTATGGTTGTATCTACACCGAATGGTATGAACCACTTCTATAAGATGTGGGTAGATGCTGAAGAGAAGAGAAGTAATTATGCGACTATTGAAGTTGAATGGGATGATATTCCAGGTAGAGGCGCAAGATTTAAAGAAGAGACAATCAAAAATACTTCACCAGAACAATGGCAACAAGAATTTGAGTGTCAGTTCCTAGGTTCAAGTAATACACTAATTAATCCTAATGCACTAAGAAATCTAGCATATGTGCAACCTGAGTACAATAAGAACGATGTAACTGTCTATGAGAAGGCGCAAGAAGGACATTCATATGTTTGTACAGTTGACGTTGCAAGGGGCGTAGGAATCGACTACAGTGCGTTTACGGTTATAGATATCACAGAGATGCCTTTCAAAGTTGTATGTAAGTACAAGAGTAATGAAATATCTCCTTTGATGTACCCTACAGTCATCAATCAGATGGCAACTCATTATAATCAAGCATATGTGCTTGTTGAGGTCAATGACATAGGTCAGCAAGTCGCCGATATTCTAAATAATGAGATAGAATACGAAAATCTATTATCTACCCAATGGAAAGGTAGAGCAGGACAAGTTTTAGGAGGCGGATTCGGAGGTGGTAATAACACACTAGGTGTTCGTACAACAGGTCAAATGAAACGACTAGGTTGTAGTAATCTGAAAAACCTCATAGAAGAAAATAAGTTAATCATTCAAGATTTTGATACGATTAACGAACTATCAACTTTTGTAAGTAGAAAAGGTTCTTACGAAGCACAAGAAGGTAGTCACGATGATTTGGTTATGTGTTTAGTGATGTTTGCATGGTTAAGTGGACAACCGTATTTCAAAGAGTTTGCAGAAACAGACATACGACAAAAACTATATAAAGAGAAGATGCAGGCGATAGAAGATGAACTAACTCCATTTGGGTTTGTAACCGGAGGCGACAGCAATGATGCTGAAACCTTTGTAGAAGATGGAGATAGATGGTCAGTAGTTAATCAAAGTAGCAATTGGTAAACGTATAAATAATAATGTAAATGAACTACGACTTTATTTTAAAGATATAAAACGGGAGTAAATAAAATGGCATTTCAACTTTCACCAGGCGTTCTAGTACGAGAAATCGACTTGACACAGGTTGTGCCAGCAGTAGCAACCTCACCAGGCGCCTATGCAGGTGTTTTTCAGTGGGGACCTGTAGACGAGGTAATTAATGTAGGTTCAGAGAACGAATTAGTAGAAAAATTCGGTCAACCTGATGCAAGTACATTTTCTTACTTCTTTACTGCGGCAAACTTTCTGTCATATGGGTCTAATCTTCAAGTGGTTAGAGCGGCGACAGGCAATACCAATGCGGCACAAGACGGCAGTGGTTTCCTAATTAAGAATGAATCCCACTACGATACACTAGGCGCTTCAGCAGTTGCTAGTGGACTCGGAGATTGGGGAGCGAAGTATCCAGGAACTTTGGGTAATTCAATCAAAGTATCAGTTTGTATGAATGCAAACTCATATTCACAGACAAACGTAACAACAACGACTGCAAACACAGCATCGGGTTCGACTACAATAGCAGTAGTTGCCGCCGCTAATTTGATTGCAGGAGATATCGTTACTTTCGCTGGTCATACGACAGAATATGAAATTACTGGTATTTCAACAAACACACTCACTATCAGAGAAAAAGGTAAGACAACAGGTCTTACTCAAGCAGTAGATGGATCAAGTTCTGCAATCAACGTATCAGTAAAATGGTTTTTTGCTGACGATTTTGACGGCGCACCAGGAACATCTGCACAAGCAACAGCAAGAGGTGGAGCGAATGACGAAATTCATGTAGTCGTAATTGACGAAGATGGATTGTGGTCTGAAACTGCAGGAACAGTTCTTGAGAAGTTTTCAAATCTCTCAGTTGCAAGTGACGCTAAAAAATCTGATGGTACTGTAAATTTCTATAAAGACCACATCAATACATATTCAAGATATATTTGGTGGGGTGACCATCACACTGATTTCGACAGTGATGTAGGTGCCGCCGCTGGATTACTGAATAACACTTTCTCACACACTGGCAGAAAACCTCAATATGTTTCACTTGCTGGTGGTACTGATGATAACGCACCAACTGATGGTGAACTTCAAACTGCATTTATTCACTTTGCAAATGATGAAAAGTATGATGTTTCACTAATTCCAGTAGGTCCTGTATCAGGTACAGTAGCAAAGTACGTTGTCGATAACGTAGCAGAAATCAGAAAAGACTGTATGGTATTCTTATCACCAGAACTTGCTGATGCTCAAGCAACAGACGCCGCTACACAGATTGTAGACTTCAGAAATGTGGGTGCTAATATTAACTCATCTTTCGCAGTCATGGACAGTGGTTGGAAATATCAATATGACAGATACAACGATGTGTATCGTTACATTCCTTTGAATGGTGACGTTGCTGGTTGTTGTGTTAGAACAGACTTAGTTGCTGATCCTTTCTTTAGTCCTGCTGGATTTAATAGAGGTCAGATTAAAAATGCAGTTAAAGTTGCATTCTCACCGACTAAAGCAGAGAGAGATACGCTTTATAAAAAGCAAATCAATCCAGTTGTCGCATTCCCTGGACAAGGCGTAACATTGTTTGGAGACAAAACTATGTTGACTTCACCAAGTGCATTCGATAGAATTAATGTAAGAAGACTTTTCATTGTTCTAGAAAAAGCGATTGCCACAGCGGCGAAGTTCCAGTTGTTTGAATTCAATGATACATTCACTAGAGCGAACTTTAGAAATCTTGTAGAACCTTTCTTACGAGACATTCAAGGTCGTAGAGGTATCATCGACTTTAAAGTTGTGTGTGATACAACTAATAATACACCTGCCGTTATTGATGGTAATGAATTCAGAGCAGATATCTTTGTTAAACCTGCAAGGTCTATCAACTTTATTACACTGACTTTTGTTGCAACAAGAACAGGAATCAGTTTCGAAGAGACTGGTGTATAAGGGATAAATAAAGGTAAATAGGAGCAAATACAATGGCAACAATTTCAGACTTTAAATCCCGTATGATTGGTGGGGGTGCTAGAGCAAACCAGTTTAGAGCAACGCTAACTTTTCCGGCATATGTGTCGGGAGCAGTAGCAGGTGTAGCAGGCAGAGACAGTGAGTTCTTGTGCCGAGGTGCCGCACTACCTGGTTCAACAATAGGTAACACACCTGTCAACTATAGGGGACGTGTAGTAAACTTTGGTGGAGAGAGAACTTTCACACCTTGGACTGTCACAATCTATAATGATACATCTTTTGCAATTCGTGACGCATTAGAAATCTGGCAGAATGGTATCAACAACGTAGTAACAAATAGAGGTAGACAATTTCCTGCCGAATATCTTGTTGATTTACGCATTGACCATCTTGACAGAAATGACGATGTTCTAAAATCGTACTTAATTAAAGATGCATATCCAACTAACATTGGTGAGATTGCACTTGACTTTGGTACAAACGATGCGATTGCAGAGTTTACTTGTGAATTTACATATCAATTCTTTGAAAGTGTTGGTGGTCGTTTCGGTGGTAATGTAACCGCTGATACTACTGCTTAATACCTAACAAAGTTTTCAGATATAATATGATTTAGTGGAGAAAATATAAATGGCAGTAAAACTATTTGGATTCGAAATTTCAAGACCTGGAGGGGAGGGTAGTGTCAAACAAGACATTATTCTTCCATCTCCTGACGATGGTGTACAAACCGTTTCTGGTGGTGCTTTTGGTACATATGTAGACCAAGGATACGCATCTAGAAACGAAGCAGACCTAATCAAAAAGTATCGGGAAATTTCTATGCATCCTGAGTGCGAAGCGGCGATTGATGATATTATCAACGAAGCAATCGTATCAGATGAAGATAGACAAGTCGATATAATGTTAGATGATGTTAATCTTTCGAATTCAATCAAGAAAAAAATTAAAGAAGAATTTGATTTAATTCTACGAATGCTTGATTTTAATAAGCGTTCACATGAATTATTCAAGCGTTGGTATGTTGATGGTAGAGTATACTTTCACAAAGTAGTGGACTCTGCTAATAAGACTTCCGGCATTCAAAAATTAAGAATTATTGATCCACGTTCAATTAAGTTTGTTCGTGAGGTTCAAAAAGATGATAAGAGAGAACTTGAAAAAGGTGTCTCTACAATTAAGAGTATCAAAGAATACTTCTTATATTCAGAAGGTAGCGTCATGGGTCCAACTATGACTGCATCAAAAAATGCTATTGCTCTTACAAAAGATAGCGTTGCTTATATACCTTCTGGTTTAACAGACATGAACAATAATATTGTTCTTGGTTACTTGCATAAAGCAATCAAACCTGTTAATCAATTAAGAATGATGGAAGATGCACTTGTTATCTATCGTATCGCAAGGGCACCTGAAAGAAGAGTGTTCTATGTAGATGTTGGTAACTTACCTAAGTTAAAAGCAGAACAGTATCTAAAAGATATTATGAACAACTTTAAGAACAAGTTAGTTTATGATGGTGATACTGGCGAAGTCAAAGACGATAAAAAGTTTATGAATATGCTTGAAGACTTTTGGATGCCACGAAGAGAAGGCGGAAGAGGTACAGAGATTAGCACATTAGGTGGTGGTCAGAACCTCGGTGAGATTGAAGATGTTGAGTATTTTAAGAAGAAGATGTTCTTAGCACTTAATGTACCGCAGTCTCGTATGCAACCTGAAAGTGGTTTTCAGTTAGGTAGAGCAACAGAGATTAATCGTGATGAATTAAAGTTTACTAAATTTGTCGGTCGTTTGCGTAAAAAGTTTAATGAAGTATTTCAAGACTTGTTGCGTACACAGTTAATACTTAAAAATATTATTACTCAAGACGAATGGGAAACAATTAAAGAAGACATTCATTATGATTATGTAAAAGATAATCAATTCTCTGAACTTAAAGACCAAGAGATATTGAGAGAAAGATTAGCACTGGTTCGTGATGCAGATGAATATATCGGCAAGTATTACAGTGTGACTTGGATTAGAAAAAATATTCTGAAACAAAATGACGCTGAAATTGATGCGATAAATAATCAAATACAAGCAGAAGTTCCAGACGAAGAAGAAACGCCTAATGATGACGATGATGGAGGATTTTAATGGCAAAAGAAAAAGTAAACGCAATGGTTAAAGATATTACAGATAAAAATCTAGTAGATGCAGAAACAAAGTTTCAATCTGTGATGAACGATAAGATTGCAAGTCAACTTGCAACAGCAAAAGAAACACTATCTAAAACAATTTTTAATGACAAAGGCGAGTTAGATTTAGAGAAAACAGTACCTCAGGAGTAATAACAAATGTCTGTCACATTCACCCAAGTAAGAAACACGATAGACTTATCTGAAAAAATTAAGATTGGTTCAGGTGAGAAAGTTGTGAAGACTGATAAAATTGGTCGTAGTAAAAAGATTGAATTCACTATCACATCAAAAGCAGGTAAGTTTTTTGCTTACTTTGATGGAGAGAAGTACGCCGGATCATATAAGAAACAAGCAGACGTTGAAAAAATTGCAAAAGATTACTTAAAACTTGTGGGTGAAGAGTTGCAAGAAAATCGTGCAAAACGTGATGCAATGAAAGCAATGGGCATGAGAAGAGGTAAAGATTCCGCTGATGTTGATAATGATGCAACAGACGATGACCAAAAAGCGGCAGACAAAAACATTATGGTTCAGTTGCGTAAAGTAATTACATTAAGAGGTATGAAACCTGTCACATTCGATAATGGCAAAAAAGCAAAAATTAATCCAAACGATGCACAGAAAATGCTATCAATATATCAAGGATTGAAACCAGCATCAAAATTACAATTACAAAAAGTATTATCGAAGTCACCACAAGATTTTGCGAAAGCAGTGAAACAACTTAAAGAAAACGAATTCTTTGACGAAGACATTACTGAAGCAAAGTCTGCTACAGGTTACGAAATTTTTCACAAAGATTACTCATCTGCAATGCAACACGCTACTGATTTTGCAAAGAAGAAAGGTCAAGAGATTGATCCGAACGAGATTGATAGCAAAGTTGCAACAGGACCTAAGAAACCTTCTAAGGGTAAAGAAAACTCATTCAACCTCAAAACTAAAAAAGGTAAGTCGTGGTCTGTGCAAGTATACAACATGGGTAATAAGTACGAACTTAATATGTACTTAACTTCAGAAAATGATCCACTTAAAGAAGCAGTTAAATACAAATTTGTTGCCGTAGATACCAAAGGTAAAATCATTGGGTTCTCATCTAAGCAATCTGATGCAAAAGATATGGCGAAAAGAAACAATGGTGTTTTTCATAAGTTGAAAGAACCTATGTCACCAAAGGTTGGAGATAAAGAAGTCAACAGACCTTTCAATCCTGTACTCAAGGCACAAGTCGAAATTGATGAAGGTATGAAGATGGACGATCCTAAGTTAATCAAGATATTTGATAAACTAAAGAAAGGTTCTAAGATTAAGATTAAGCATGATTCCACACTAGAAAGAGGTAAAGACTTTATCTCTTATACTGTGACTGCAAAGAATATCGTAGGTAAAGGTAAGCGTTTTGAACAAGAGAAGATTACATTAAAGAACGATGACAATCCTACTGGTATGAAGAAGTATCTCTATAATAGAGATGGAAAAGTTACTATGGCCGCAGGCGACATGGCAGTATCTATTGCTGATATTAGAGAAGCAGTTGAGATTGACGAAAGTATGATGTCTAGAATTCATCAGATGGTTTCAGATGGTGCGAGTGCTAAAGAAATTGCAGATGAGATTGCAAAGATGAGACCAGCAAGTAAAGTAAATATTAAAACAATACAAAAATTAATAAAAGGATTCAAAGACGATATGTCAGAGAGAGTTCAAAAAAACATTACATTTAAAAGTTTCGTAAAACAACTTTAATGAACGAATGTAATCTTATAAATAATAGTAAGATAAAAGGGTAAACAAATGGCAATAGGAGCAACCAATCTAAAAGTCACCAAAACCACTAATGTAGTGCGTGTGACTGGAGGTGCCGGAAACGTGGCAATCGATATCGACCACGCAAGTTTTCTGGTGACTAATCAAACTGCAAGTAACCCGACAGTAGGTATTAAAGAAATTTACTGGTCAGGAGATGTTACAATAGAATCCGCTACTACTGGAACCATCAGATTTGATTCCGGTGGTGTTACAGCAGGTCACTTTATACTACCAGTAACAGACACAACTGATAGCGATGAGAATGTTAAAGTTACTCTTGCTACTGGTTCTGGAACGTGCATCTTAGTACTGAAAAAATTAACAGGATATGCAGGTATCTAAACATGAAACTTATTAGAGAAGAACTTAGTAACACAAACTTTTTAGTTGAGGAAAAAGACGGCAAGAAGAAATACTTTATTGAAGGTGTCTTCATGCAGGCAGACCTCAAAAACAGAAATGGACGGAGATATCCGAAGTCAGTAATGGAGACAGAAGTCAAGCGTTACACGACTGAAAATATCGATAAGAACAGAGCGTTCGGTGAGTTGGGACATCCTGATGGACCAACAATCAATCTTGAAAGAGTATCGCACATGATTACAGACCTATCTATGGATGGTTCTAATGTTATGGGTAGAGCAAAAATTATGGAAACTCCATATGGTAAGATTGTTAAGAATTTGATGGACGAGGGCGCAACCTTGGGCGTATCTTCAAGAGGAATGGGTTCCCTTAAACAAGGGAAAGACGGTTCTTCAGAAGTGCAAGGAGATTTCTATCTTGCAACCGCCGCCGATATCGTAGCAGACCCATCTGCACCTGATGCATTTGTTAATGGCATCATGGAGAATAAAGAATGGGTATGGGATAGCGGTCTCATCAAAGAAGTGAATATCGAAGGATACAAAAGAGATATTAAAAATGCTAGTATGAATTCTCTGGAAGAAGCAAAACTAAAAGCATTTAATGATTTCTTGGGTAAACTTTAACCTTATAAATAATAGACAAAACATATAGGAGTGTCAAATGTCAGTAGAAGATAAAATCAAAGAGTTGCTAGAAGCATCTCAGAATGCCAACGCTCCTGCAGATAATCTAGAAGAAAAAGCACCTGCTGGTGTTGAAGATTTAGGTCCTGCAGTGGATAAACCAGAGGCAAAATCTGGTCCAGACGCTGGTAAGAAAAGTAAAAAAGCGGCAGTGCCGGGTGGTGAAGCGAACAAAGGTGAGCAGAAAATCAAACCAGGTGCTACTAAAGTAAAAGAAGATGATGAAGCAGACGAAGATTTAGAAGCGATTGCTGATGAAGTACTTGCTGATGAAGATTTAGAAGTAGTTGCTGAAAAGAAAACTGTTGCTAAAGAAGAAGAAGATGACGAAGACGAAGACGAAGCATCTGATGACGATGAAGAAGAAGACGGCGACAAAGAAATGGGTGAAATGAAAGACAAAATTCTTAATGCTATGAAGCATATGGATAAAAAAGGTCTTAAAGCATCTTATAACTTAGTCTCTTCTATGGCAAAGAAAATGAATCCAACTAAAGAAGACCTTGATATGTCATCTGACATTGATGCGTTAACTGAAGGTTCTGATTTGTCAGACGAATTCAAAGCAAAAGCAAAAACCGTATTTGAAGCGGCAGTAACAGCAAAACTTGGCGAGAAGATTGTTGAGTTGGAAGAGCATTATCAAACACAAATTAACGAAGAAACTGTGAAAGTACAAGAAGACTTGACAGACAAAGTAGATACATATCTTTCTTATGTTGTTGAGCAGTGGACAAAAGATAACGAACTCGCTATTGAGCGTGGTCTAAAATCTGAAATCACAGAAGATTTCATTGTTTCATTGAAGAAAGTATTCGAAGAGCATTACATTGATGTTCCAGAAGAAAAGTATGACGTAATGGCAGAACAGCAAGATAAGATTGCTTCACTAGAAGAAAAACTTAATGAAGAAATCGCTAAAAATGCTGAAAGCATGAAGTCAGTAAATGAAGCAAAGAAAGCATCTAAGTTAGAAGAAATGTCTAAAGATTTAACTGATACTCAAAAAGAGAAGTTAGTTGGTCTTGCAGAAGGCGTTACATTCTCTGATGTAGATACTTTCGAAAAAGAATTGGAAACACTCAAAGAGAGTTATTTTCCAAAGGTTGCCAAACCTATCGAAGAGGACGAAATTGCTGTTGAAGAAGTTGAAGCAGTCAATGTAACCGGTGAGATGAAAGACTATGTTTCTGCAATCTCCAGAACAATTAAGTGATAAGGCACTTGTGGCGAAAGTCGCAATTTATATAAATAATAAGACGTATATAGTTAAATAACGAGGAGATAAACAAATGTTTTTAACAGAAAACCTTCAACAGAAGTGGGGTCCTGTTCTTGAGCATCCTGATTTACCAAAAATCGGCGATAGTTATAAGAAGGCAGTCACAACTGTTATCTTGGAAAACCAAGAAAAAGCAATGAAAGAAGAGCGTGGAATGCTCCACGAAGCGGCACCGGTTAACGATGCGGCGACAATGCCAGACACTGGTGGCGTAGCAAAATTCGACCCAATCTTGATTTCGCTTGTTCGTAGAGCAATGCCTAATCTGATTGCGTATGATATCTGTGGTGTTCAACCAATGACAGGTCCAACTGGACTTATCTTTGCAATGAAATCACGCTACTCTACACAAGGTGGTACAGAAGCACTACAAGCAGAAGCAGACACAGATTTCTCTGGTCTTGGTACTCATGCTAACAGCAATCCAGTGGAAGCACCATTCACAACTGGTACTGGTGCAACAACCGCTAACGGTGAAGCACTTGGAGATGGTTCTGTCTCTATGGGTAACTCTGGTCATTTCAATGAAATGGCATTCTCAATCGAGAAAACTTCAGTAACAGCAAAGACAAGAGCGTTGAAAGCAGAATACACTCTTGAACTTGCACAAGACTTGAAAGCAGTTCATGGTCTTGACGCTGAAACTGAACTCGCTAATATCCTTTCAGCAGAAATTCTTGCTGAAATCAACAGAGAAGTTGTTCGTACTGTGTACTCATCTGCTAAAGCAGGCGCACAAGCAGGTGCAGTTGCATCCGCTGGTACTTTCGACTTAGACACCGACTCAAATGGTCGTTGGTCAGTTGAGCGTTTCAAGGGTCTATTGTTCCAAATCGAAAGAGATGCGAACACTATTGCACAAGATACTCGTAGAGGAAAAGGTAATTTCATTATCACTTCTTCAGACGTAGCATCTGCACTTGCAATGGCAGGCGTTCTTGATTACACTCCAGCACTTCAGAGCAACCTGACTGTAGATGACACTGGCAATACTCTTGCTGGTACTATCAACGGTGGATTGAAAGTTTACATCGATCCTTATTCAGCAAACGATTCTGATAGCAACCAGTTCTACTGTGTTGGTTATAAAGGTGCTAACGCATATGACGCTGGTATGTTCTACTGCCCATATGTACCTCTACAGATGGTAAGAGCAGTTGGAGAAAATACTTTCCAACCTAAGATTGGATTTAAGACAAGATACGGTCTTGTTTCTAACCCATTCACTTCTATCTCTGCAGACAGCAACGCATACTACAGATTGACTAAAGTTACTAACTTAATGTAATCTAAGTTGCTCCAATAAAGGGAGAGATTAAAGGGGTGGTCTTCGGATCGCCCCTTTTTTTATGATATAAATAGTAGTATCAATAAAGATAGGAACTACTATGGCATATGATAAGAATATAACTATAACGAATTGGACCGATAACCCAGCGGCATCTAATCTCAATTTCTTAGCACCATCTCAGTTTGTATTCACAATGCAAAGATTAGGTGGAGTGGCATTCACTTGTCAAACTGCTAACATTCCTAATATATCGTTACAACCTAGCATACAATATGCAAGAGTAAAAGACACTCCGATTCCTGGAGATACTATTAGTTATGGTGATTTAATAATTACATTTTTGATTGATGAGAATATGACAAACTTCAAAGCACTAGCAGATTGGATGATACAAATCACTGCAGACTTAGACACAGAAGATTATAATGCTTATATTAATAGACAACCAGGATATCCAGAAGCAGGCAATCAACAACTTAAACCTATTGCGCCTACGATGTCAGATGCTACGTTGACTATTACCGATAGCAACAACAACGCAAACGTAGAAATTCGCTATAACGACCTATTCCCAACATCTTTAGAAGCACTACAATTCGACATTACTGATACAAGTATGCCATATCTTACCGCAACTGCATCATTCACCTTCTCTAAATATGAGATGGTTAAAATTTAGTTCTTGACATTTAATTAAACTTCTGTTATAATGATAGTTTGAAATGAGGTACATATGGTAGATTTAGATAAATTACAGACAATGTGGCGTGAAGATGCTAAGTTAGATGATATCGAATTGGGTAAAGAAGCACTGAATGTAGCAAGTCTACACGCTAAATACATTACCATTCTAAGCACTGCTAAACTCAATTTAAGAAAAGAACAAAGCGACTACGCTAAGTTAAGAAGATATAAGTGGCGATACTATAGGGGCGAACTAAATCAGTATGAATTAAAAGACCTAGGTTGGGAACAATGGCAAGGTGCTAAACCACTAAAGAATGAAATGGATGAACAGTTAGAAGGCGACTTTGATTTAATTAAAAAGAAAGACAAAGTTGCATATTGGGAAACTATTGTGAGTTTTCTAGAATATGTCATGCGAAGTATCAACTCAAGAGGTTGGGATATTAAGAATGCAATCGAATGGCATAAATTTACGAATGGAGTAATGTAATGGGAATGACAACATCTGCCCTTTCGGGTACACCTAAAATCTGGCAATGCAGTGTTTGTGGAGAATATTATTTTGAAAGTGAAAAGGGAGAACTACAAGAAGATTACATCTGCGAAAATTGCGGTGCGTCTTATACTAGTTTTATCGATATAACAGATGATTACAATAATCGTATCAAAGATTAATGATGTCTTTATGACAGTTGATTGTGAAGATGCTGGTGTAAAATACGAGTTATCTGACTTCTTCACGTTCAAAGTTCCAGGCGCAGAATTCATGCCTACTTTTCGTAATAAGATGTGGGATGGAAAAATACGTCTATTTAATATGTGGACTAGTCAACTGTATATAGGTCTCACAGAGCATCTAGAAGAGTTTTGCAAAACTAGAGGTTACACTCTGGTGGGTCAAGATACAGTTATACCTAAACAAAACATATCTACAGAAGATGTAGTAAAAGCACTAGTTGATTTGAAATTACCTTTCAACCCTAGAAATTATCAAGTAGATGCAATTCGTGATGGAATCAATGATAAAAGATTAGTCATGCTATCACCTACTGGTTCAGGTAAATCTCTTATAATCTATAGTCTAACTCAACTAGGAACTACAGGTCGAGTGCTTATAGTTGTACCTACTACATCTCTCGTAGAGCAAATGTATAAAGACTTTGCTGACTATGGATATGATGTAGAGACTAACTGTCATAAGATATACTCTGGACATGATAAAAACACAGATAAAAGAATAGTAATCACTACATGGCAATCTGTATACAAATTACCTAAGAAGTGGTTTGCTGATTACAAGATGGTCATAGGTGATGAAGCACACTTATTCAAAGCAACATCACTCAAAACACTAATGGAAAAGACAGAGAATGCAGTAATGCGTTTCGGCACTACTGGTACTCTAGATGATACTAAAACACATAAGTTAATGCTAGAAGGATTATTCGGTCCTGTTCGTAGATTTACAACATCAAAACAGTTAATGAAAGATGGTCAACTCGCTAAGTTGAAGATTACTTGCTTAATGTTAAATTATAGTGATGATGTGCGCCAGGCAAATAAGAAACTTTCTTACCAAGAAGAGATGGACTTTTTAGTATCATACACACATAGAAATACCTTTATACGCAATCTTGCGTTAGAGCAAACAGGAAATTCACTTCTACTCTTTCAATATGTAGAAAAGCATGGTAGAATTTTATATGATATGATTAAAGAAAAAGCAGGAAACAGAAAAGTATTCTTTGTGCATGGTGGAGTAGGAGCAAATGAGAGGGAGGATATTCGTGCGATTACCGAGCAAGAACATGATGCAATCATTGTTGCGAGTTATGGTACTTTTAGTACTGGCATTAATATTAGAAATCTTCATAATATCATTTTTGCAAGTCCTAGTAAGTCCAAAATCAGAAATCTTCAGTCTATTGGGCGTGGTCTTCGGTTAGGAGATGATAAAGATGAAGCACAATTATTTGATATATCAGATGATATGTCTTGGAAACAAAGAACAAATTATACGCTTGAACACGCCGTTGAACGTATAAAGATATATAATGAAGAGAAGTTTAAGTACAAAACAGTAAAGGTTAAAATATGACATTACCTATCAAACTACTAAAACTATCAAATGGAGATAGTCTAGTTGCACAGATTGACGTTAAAGAGAACGAAGATTATGTAACACTCAAAGCACCAGTTAAGATTGTACGATGGATGTCTCCTGGTAAAGAAGGCGCATATGAAAATGCTACTTTTGGTCCATGGGAATCGTTCTCAGATGAGCAAACTTTTCATATTAGCAAAAATAAAATTATTACCTTGACAGAACCTCGAAAAGATGTTAAAGTATACTATACTCAACTTCTAGATAAATTAGCAGAAGAACCTGCAGAGAAATTATCTGCACCTACATTAGAAGATGAAATAGAGAATGAAGAAGAAAGAAAGATGAAACACCTGAAGAGATTACATAACATGGTAGAAGACCTGAATGAGACCTTAGGGTTAAACGATACTGATAAGGAAGATGTTCTAGAGTATCTTTATAACAAGGACAAGATAACAGTTCACTAAGAAAGGTTATTCTGAAAAGGGAACACCCCTATTATACACACGATAACATACGTTGTCAATAGAAAACAAGGAAAGATTATGGCAAAAGCGAAAAGTAAAAAAGAACATTACGTTAACAACAAAGAGTTCTTAGAAGCACTAATAGACTACAAGAAAGTATGCGATGAGCATAAGGCGAGAGAAGAACTTAAACCACCTGTAACACGATACCTTGGTGAATGTTTCTTGAAGATTGCACAACACCTATCATACCGACCTAACTTTATTAATTATACATATAAGCATGATATGATATCAGATGGTATTGAGAACTGCTTAATGTATCTACACAATTTCAATCCAGAGAAATCTAAAAACCCATTTGCATATTTTACGCAAATTATTTACTATGCATTCTTGCGTAGAATTCAGAAAGAAAAAAAGCAGACTGAACTAAAAAAGAAGTTAATTCAAAACATGGTTGTAGATGATAGTATGGTTACTGCAGACCATGACGATACGCAGTATAGTAATCAATACCTTGAGTTCTTACAAGATAATATGTACAATGATGACCCTATGGCAGTGCAGGATATGAAAGATGCAGTTAAAGATAAGAAAGAACGCAAAGGTGCTTTAGACGAATTTATGGAGTAATAGATGAAAAGCAAAAGAGTATGTGTACTAGGTGCTGGTAACGCAGGATTAATGGCGGCACTTATATTGAAAATAGAACGACCAGGACTTGATGTTTATGTTGTAGGTTCATCAGAAATAGGTATCGTAGGTGTTGGCGAAAGTAGCACAGAACACGTTAATTATTTTAGAGACTTACTTGGCGTATCAGTTCAAGATTTTGTCACAGAAAGTGGTTGTACCTTTAAGTATGGTGTAGACTTTCAAGGTTGGACCGATAAGAGATATATTCACTCTCTTACTGCGAATGACGATGGTATTCGTACAGACCCTTATCACACCGAACCAGAAGAATTATTCATGTATACAAACATGAGTGCGAATTGCGATCCATTAGATTTAGTTCAACCTACACAATTAAACTATGAAGTTTCTGAAACAGATAATTTTCCTAATCAGTTTCACTTTGACACACAGAAGTTTAATAAATTTCTTCATACACAGATAAAAAAACGTGGTATTAGATATTATGATGATATTATTAGTTCAGTAAAGGTAAGTGAATGGGGCGATTGTGAAGCGATTGAAAGTGAAAGTACAAGATATGAGGCAGACATCTTTGTTGATGCTAGTGGATTTAAAAGAATTATAGCATCAGAAGTGCCTGGTTTTGAATTTCATTCTAGACAAGATGAGATGTTTGTAGATAGTGCATTTGCATTTCAGTGTCCGCATGATGAACCAGATAACTATCCAGTATTTACTCAAGCACACAAAATGAACTGTGGTTGGATGTGGAGAATACCTACGTCTGAACGTATGGGTAATGGTTATGCATATAGTTCAAAGCATATCTCATATGAAGATGCAGTCGAAGAAGTAACAGAGAAACTAGGGTTTAGACCAAATGTTGGTAAGACTTTCAAATTTGAAGCAGGTAATTATAAAAGAACATGGGTAGGCAATACAGTACTGATTGGTCTATCATCACACTTTTACGAACCTTTAGAAGCAACTGCAATCGGTGTTGGCATATCACAAGCAAGAGTATTAGCGAACTATATTAATTCGTCTACCATATCTAAAAATACATACAATACAATAATTCAAGATTTATTTGAACAAGTATTTGCTTTTGTGAGACTACACTATGTAAACTGTCATGCAGATACACCTTTTTGGCAAGATGTATCTAAGTCAATTATACCGCCAGAAGTGAAAAAATATCTTGACATTACTAGTGAACGTGTGCTATTATTAGAAGATGTTGGAAATATAAGTGGTGCAGTCACCACAGAAAATAGAATATTTGGGGCACATAACTGGAATCAAGTACTGTATGCATTAGGGTTTTTATCAGAAGAAGTTCTTAAAGACCATGTACAAGCATATGGACATATTCCTAGACGTAGAAAATTTAAAGATTTTGACGATGTGATCCCACATAAACAATTAATTGATAAATGGAACAATAATGAAAATAGCATTAGTAACTGATACACACTTTGGAGCAAGAAACGATAGCGAAGTCTTTAATAATTATTTCTTTAAGTTTTATGACAATGTTTTCTTTCCATATCTAGAGAAACATAATATCAAAACGTGCATACATCTAGGCGATATAACAGATAGACGTAAGTTTATAAACTTCAAGACATTACATAAGTTTAGAAAAGATTTTGTATGGCGTCTAGGTAGTATGGGTATAGACACTCATGTTATTATAGGCAACCACGATACATACTTTAAGAACACAAACGAAGTAAACAGTATGGAAACATTGTTCACATCATTCGATGGTAAGTTAGAACCTTGGATTTATACAGAAGCATCTGAAGTAGAATTTGATGGATGTAAGATATTGTTTGTGCCTTGGATATGTGATGATAATCGTGAAAGAACTATGAACACTATTGATGAGACTGATGCACAAGTTCTTATGGGTCATTTAGAAGTCAAAGGTTTTACAATGTATCGTGGGTTCACAAACTTTGACCATGGATTAGACAGAAGTATATTCAAGAAGTTTGATTGTGCATTTAGTGGTCACTTTCATCATAAATCAACTCAAGACAATATTACATATCTAGGTAATCCATATCAAATGACATGGTCTGACTATGGTGATAAACGTGGGTTTCACATATTCGATACAGAAACTAGAGAGATTGAATTTATTGAGAATCCGTATTCTATATTCAAGAAGTTAGAATATAATGATAGAGATAAGTCATATGAAGACTTTGATGCAAGTGATTTCAAAGACCATTTTGTAAAGGTGGTAGTAATAAACAAAATCAATGCGAAAATGTTTGACAAAGTAATAGATAAACTGTATAATGCAGATGTACATGAAATTAATATTATTGAAGATTTTACAGATTTCAATGCTACTTTTGTTGATGATAAGAATTTACAGTTAGACGATACTTTATCCTTGCTACATAGTTACGTTGATGAAGTTGACACTACTGCGAACAAAGAACGAATAAAAAATGACATGAAACGATTATATGTTGAAGCGAGTAATCAAACAGTATGATAAAATTTGAATATGTAAGGTGGCGCAATTTTCTATCTACAGGAAATCAATTCACCGAAATTGAAGTATGTAAATCACCAACGACACTTGTAGTTGGTTCAAATGGTTCTGGTAAGTCTACATTCATAGATGCTCTATGTTTTGCATTGTTTAATAAACCTTTTCGTAAGATTAAGATTGGTCAGTTAATCAATTCAATTAACATGAAAGATGCACTAGTAGAAGTTGAATTCAGTATTGGTTCTTCTCAGTATAAAGTAAGAAGAGGATTAAAACCTAATCTGTTTGAAATTTATCAGAACAATATCTTAATTAATCAAGATGCGGCAACGAAAGACTATCAAGAGTTTTTAGAGAAACAGATACTAAAACTAAACTATAAGTCTTTCACTCAAATTGTTGTTCTTGGTTCATCGACTTTTATACCCTTTATGCAACTACCAGCACCTCATCGTAGAGAGATTATTGAAGATTTACTTGACATTCAAATATTCACACGAATGAATGATATTCTCAAAGGTGAGTTGTTACAAGTTGGTTCAGAGTATAAAGATGCAGAGAGTAAACTGTCGGTTGTTCGACAGTCAATCGATTTGCAAGAAGACTACTTGGAGCGAATAGATGAGCAACGTAAGAAATCGACAGAGGAAATTAACGAGCGAATTGTCAAGGCGAAGAACACAATACATGAATACACAGAAGAAGTCTCCGAAAAACAACGAACTATCGCTGAATTACAACGAAGCATTGAAGACGAGGAATCAATTACACGCAGAAAAAATAAAATAAACTCATTACAAGACCAGATGAAGCGAACACAAAAGAAAGTTGCGAATGATATTACATTCTATAGAGATAATGATGAGTGTAGTACTTGTAAGCAAGATATTCCTGTATCATTTAAAGAAGATGTAATCAAAGCAAGAACTGCTAAACTACAAGAGATTGAAGTGGCATCTGTTGATTTAGATAGAAAATGGGATGATACAAATACTAGATTGAATGAGATACATGAAGTTCAAAAGAAAGTAACTTGGCAACAACAATCTATTAATGATAGACAAGTTCGTATTCAAGCAGAGAACAGAAGCATTGCAGAATGGAATACAGACATTGAACGTGCGAATGCTATAGCATTAAATGATGAAGAACATCAAAACAAACTTGTTACTATGAGAGAAGAAGAACGTCAAGTATCTGACACAAAGAATACATTGAACGACAAAAGATATTACTCAGAGATATCAGCAAACTTACTCAAAGATACTGGTATCAAAACTAAGATTATAAATCAATATCTACCAGTCATCAATCATTATGTAAATCATTTTCTACAAGCACTTGACTTCTTTGTTCAGTTTAATCTTGATGGTTCATTCAAAGAAACAATCAAGTCTAGACATAGAGATGATTTTAGTTACGCATCATTCTCTGAAGGCGAGAAGTTGAGAATTGATTTATCACTATTGTTTACTTGGCGTACTATTGCAAAGATGAAAAATTCAACTAACACAAATCTATTGATACTAGACGAAGTGTTTGATAGTTCATTAGACGCAAATGGTACAGAAGAGTTTTTAAAAATCCTAAATACTATGGACAAAGGAATCAATGCATTTGTCATATCGCATAAAGGTGACACATTGTTTGACAAGTTTACAAACACAGTTCGTTTTGCGAAACCAAATAATTATTCTAGAATTGAGGCACAATGATACTACCACTAACAAATCCACATGACGTTAAGAACTTAGGCGCACCGCCTGAATTTGATTTTCTAAACCCTATTGTTGAACCTGTAGAACTTGCAGATAGACTGTGGGAGAACATGAAACACTATAATGGTGTAGGACTATCTGCTACGCAAGTAGGTATTCATACTAAAGTGTTTGTGATGGGTAGAGATGATTTTCGTATGAATGTTTTTAATCCTAAAGTTATTCAGATATCACCTGAACTACAAGCATTCAAAGAAGGTTGTTTAACATGGCCATTCTTAATGTTATCAATTAGAAGACCTGTAGATTGCACTATAACATACTACAATGAACACAACGAAGCAAAGAACATCAAACTACAAGATATGTCTGCTAGAGTATTCTTACATGAGTATGACCATATGTTAGGCATTGATTTCACACAGAGAGCATCTAAACTAGCACTAGATATTGGTATGAAGAAAAGAGATAAGATGTTAAAAAAATTGGAGCGATCCGGAAAGTTAGAGAAAGCAGATGGAGACACTTACTCAATACCACAGACTTCCTAAAGAAGACGAAATCGTATCACAAGGTTTAGAACTGTTTAGTTGGGATACTGCTATTGAAAATTTTGAAGCATCTGTAGCAGAACGAAAAAAGTATTCTGACTTTGTTCAACGTGGTGTGAGAGTTGTGGGTATTGAGGATGAAGATGATGAAACAAAGTTTAATATGTTACCTACACTTGTTTCTCATCATGCAGAACTAATACCAGTCGTTCAAGAAATGAGAAAAGTGTTAGAATTTAAACACAATGTCAAAGACCCACATAGAGTTAATTGTCATATGTTTATATCACTGGTATCACACTCACAATGCTTTGACTGGCACAGTGATTATGATAACACATACATCTGGCAGATAAAGGGTAGAACAAAATGGTACACTGGTGAAGATGATGCCATACTTGAACCAAATGATATGATATATATTCCACACGGAAAGATGCACAGATTAGAAATTATAGAACCAAGAATATCAGTAAGTTTCAGCATTGAGAGAAAGGTATAATATGGAAGAAGCAATGAAAGATTGGCAGAAAGGATATCAGTTAGATTATCTAAAAGAGATTACTGCCGAGTACGATAATTATAATAAATACACCGATAGTCCTTTTGCACAGTTCAAGAAGAATAACGTAGCAGACTTTTTAGATAAAGGTACTCTACGCAAAGCAGGCGATGCTTGGATTAATATTAAAGAAGCAAAAGTTCGTTCTAAGATTACGATGCATGGAACTGGACCTATCATCGGTTATAAAGAACCTGGTGATGTTATAATTGAAAATATTTCTCAGTACACAGAGAATGTAAAAAACTATATCGGAGCATATTCTAATAGAAGTTGCTGGTTGTTTGGTTGGGCAGAAGATGAAAAGTTTATTCATTTTGCTGAAGATTGTGGGTTTGAGTATGTTGGTAGTAAAATAACGACATTTGCAGAGATTTATAGCGTATACTATCGTAATTCTAGTATATCCTTCGAGGATCGTTCACACACGCTCATAGACGGCGCTGAGGCGGTTAACATCAAGAAGTGTACATTTGATAACATCGAAACATCGTTTATCGTCACTGAACTAGAAAATATCCAACAAGAATACACAAATCACTACTCAAATTACAATAAGAAAGGATCATGGTCAGCAATATCTCTCAGAGGTTACAGACCAGATGCATCTTTTATTGCAAAACCAGTAGAGATGAATAAGAAATGGAAAGCAGATAACGATACATGGGAAGAATGGCAATGTGAAGATACCCCATTGCGTGAAAAGTTTCCTTATGTAAATGAACTTATTTCGAAGATACCTACTGATAGGGTCGAACGGATTAGATTTATGTCTCTCGTACCAGGAGGTGGAGAATTGAGTAGACATACTGACCAAGTCGATCCTGACTTAGGTGTTGCAGACGGAAGAATTATGAGACTACATATTCCAGTAATTACAAATCCTAAGATGGAGTTTACTTCATGGAATATGCATGGTCAGAAACATAATGTAAATATGAAAGAAGGTGAACTGTGGTACCTCGATATTCGAAAACCACACATGGCAGTGAATAATGGTGATGATATCAGAATTCATTTAGTAGTGGATGTAGAAGCAAATGATAAATGCAGACGATTATTTAGCGTTAGTTGAAGATTGGGTCGACCCTTATGATGCACCCGTTATTGAGATGCATGATGACATTCATGTTGTTCGTGACGATTTGCTTCCTGCTGGTAGTAAGATTAGGTTCATCGACAAACTCATTAGAGATACCGAATGCGAAGAATGGGTATTTGGAGGAAGCAACAAAGTTGGTTGGGGTCCTATTTCTTTAGCGTATGTTTGTAAAAAATATAATAAGAATTCAACTTGCTTTTGGGCGGCACGAAAAGAACCAACATGGCATCAAGAAAAATATCTTGAATACGGAGGTAATATTGAATGGGTGAAGATGGGAATGTTAAATGTTACTCTGTCAAAAGCAGAGCATTATCGCAGAGAGAGTCCGAAGACCCGAAAGACGTTGCCTTTAGGACTAGAACACGATTGGGTGCTAGGAAGTATAGTGAAAGTATCGCAGTCGCTACCTCTAGTGCCAGACGTAATATGGACAGTAGGATCAAGCGGAACTCTGAACCGAGGGTTGCAACTTGCATTCCCAGAGTCCGAAGTTCATGTGATACAGACGGGTCATAAACTTAGTGAGAGACAGATTGGTAGAGCAATCTTACATGAAGTACCTTATAAGTTTGATAAACCAGTAAAAGAGGAAGAAGCACCACCTTTTCCTTCTGCGCCTGAATATGATGCGAAAGCATGGAAAGTGATAAAAGAAAATATGAACAATAGTAAAACTAATTTATTTTGGAATGTAGCGGCATGAGAAAGCAAATCGATTATGTAGATGATTTGTTTACTGATGAGTTTATTCAAGAAGTATCAACTAAGTATCATACAAATTTATTTGAATATGGCAACGTATCTAATAATCCTAATGATGCAATCTTTTGGTCATCTAGACGTTTGAATGATAATTCACCGATTACAGATTGTTGGCATCAAAAGAAAATACTTGATGTTATATCTGACTATTATAAATTTAAAACTTTCAAAGTAGACAATCAAAATATCTATATCAATGGTCAGACATATAAGTTAGATGGTTCAATGCATATCGATAGTGGTCATAGAACTGATCCTGATGCACACATGACAATCTTGTATATGGTAAACTGGCAAGATGCAGGCATACAAGGTTTTGAAACAAATATGGGTATTGTTCCATTCAAGGCAGGTAGAGTTGTGATTTTCAACTCAATAATGTCACATAGAGGACTATCTACTGAAAGCGTGAATAATCTAAGAATGACATTAACTTGGAAAAGTTGCGAAATAGTACTTGACAAAACTAGTCCTTTAGTGTTATAATGAAAACTTATATACACGTTAATCAACATAAGATTAGAGCAAACAAAAAACATGGTACCAATGAACCTGTCATCACTATCAAAAAAGGTAGAACGAACACATATTGTCATGCAGTTAAAATACATGGCGACAGTGTAGTGAGATATGGTGGTAGCGAAAAACCTATTCTCTCTTGCGGTGCAAGAGTAGTAATAGAAACTGACAATGAAGTAGAGGTTATTGAATGAAGCATTTTTACGAGAGAAATAGTTATCTATTAGAACACGAAGTCAATAAGACATTCGAAGAAGTTCTATGGATGTCCGATGAAGATTTTAGAACATGGTTGCGTGATATGCGTAGAGAAGTCGTTTATTCATGGGATACTCTCGGTCTACCCCCTAGAGTTGGTTGGTCAGAAGATAAGATTATTGACCAGTTTAATAAGATGTCTAGTTTCAACGTAAAAGACTTTGAATGCTTTAATGAAGAAACTAATGACACAGATGTTATTAGAAATACTAGTGTTATAGGTAATGCCGCCAATCAGTTCTTTCCTACAATGATGAAGACTAAGATTGTGTATAATGATATAAGTAAAGCAAAGAGCATCTACGACCATTTTGTAGACGAAGACTTATTTCAAAAGGTATACACATATGGACATAGACATTTCAAGAGAGATAGTTTTTATCACTATTCTAATCCTGTCAAGTTGGATGATGTACTAGATTTCGAAAATCAAAAGTACAAAGTAAAATCTGGCGTAGACTTTATTAACTGGTTTGAGAAAGTAGGAAGACAATACGATACACACGACTATTGGTTGAAACCTGATAAAGAAGAAGAGTATACAGGTTATGATGATAAACTTAGAGGTGTTAATTGGGCATCTTTAACTAGAGAAGAAATTGAGAAATTAGATATTCCTGAGAACTGTAAAGTAAACATGAAAGATGATATGAATGTATATCAAATTATGTTTTTTAAAAAAGGTCAAAAGATTTTTCCTCTAGGTTTCAAACCATTTCGTATTTCATGGTGTCAATATGCCGTGAACTTTCCACCATTAACTGCAAAGTATCTCTATGAAAAATATACCGAACACTTTAAAGAACAGTCTACTATTCGTATTTGGGATCCTAGTGCTGGTTGGGGTGGTCGTATTCTCGGTGCTATGTCTGTTCGTGATGACCGCTCTATACATTATATTGGTACTGATCCCAACACTGACCACACTGTTGTATTGGAAGATGGTACCAAATCAACAAAGTATGAAGAACTAGCGAGATTTTTCAATGAAAAAACATACAGAGGCAACGGACTCTTCCCACACACAAACACATACGAGATACATCAAGTCGGTTCAGAGACCTTTGAGTGTGAGGAAAACTCTCTCGACATGGTATTCACTTCCCCACCATATTTCGCCAAAGAGGCGTACAGTGATGACGAAGAACAATCATACAAGAAGTTCGACCAATACGAAACGTGGGTAGAAGGTTTTCTGAGACCTACATTAGAGAATGCTTACAAGTATCTTAAAAGCGACAGATACTTGCTCTGGAACATTGCTGATGCTAAATTTGGTAACACTATGCTTCCACTAGAATCCGATAGCATAAATATATGTAAGAACCTAGGGTTTGAATATGTGACTATGTTGAAAATGGCACTTGCTCAAATGCCTGGCGGTAATAGAGTAGATGAGGAGACAGGTAAACCACGAGCAAAGAATTTTTGTAAAGTGAATGGTATCTGGTTAAAATATGAACCAATCTTTGTTTTTAGAAAGTCGTAATCTTTTTGTAAACCCTCCAGTTGATTTTGAAGATTGGGGTAATTTCGATTATGATAAAGCGTTTGGCATTGACAAGTATTGTTACAATGCATACAGGCACTTTATCTTACCTTATCTAACAGACCCAACTAATCAAACTATTGTTGATATTAACACCGGTAAAGGTTGTGGTATCGCTGGACTCAAGAGAGAGTTTGGTTTTAAAAAGTGTATCGGATTTACAGGTTCAACTCAATTACTACATCACTGCAAAGATATATGGAATGAAAAAGGTCTATCATTCTATAAAGACTTCATCTTGTCTAAGCAAGGTAAAGCAGACTTTCTATTTTCATATGAAGCATTCGAAGATTATGATAATAAGAGTGCATTACTACTTAGACTATCACAAGCACTAAATGAAGACGGAATTTTAGTTATCATACAATCAACTTTCAATGATTATGAATATCACAGTTATGAGAATATTCTAGAGAATGTACATGGACTTAAAAAATTATCATCTCAAGATATATCTGCCCATGTACTACAAGGAATCAAACAATTTGAACACCACAACGATGGTTCGATGTCTATTATGCATTCAAGATTTAGTAAAAACTTAACGAGACATGAGTATAAAATTATGGCAAGTGTATTTCAGAGATGACAACAGTTTCAGTATTTGAAAATTTTCTATCATACGATGATTTATTTAATGTGAAAGAACTATCGAATGAAATCTATTATAGTCCAGACGCTTGTAAAAGTACTAATGCTGGTTGGACTAAAGCAGTAATAGGTAATAGTTTTCCTGTTGTTTGTTGTAAGATAGAAGATGAAAAGTTATTAGAAGTTCTACAGAAAAAGATAGATGAAACTGCAAATGAGTATGAGATAAAATCTGCAAGTTTTTTCTATTGGACAGAATTCAGTTATATACCTTGGCACGATGATGCAGGTCACGATGCGGCAATGACAATATACTTATCCGACCACGATGAAAATGATGGTGGATATTTCATGTATAAAAGACAAGAAGAGATTGTAGCAATACCACCAGTAATGAATAGAGCAATACTTCAAGTAGAAGGCGTACCACATTCGACCACTGCATTGAATTCTAGGTCACCTATACGAAAAACAATTCAAATATTTCTTCAAAAAAAGTAAAAATAGTACTTGACATACTAAATAGTTTATGGTATAGTTTACCTATGATGATATTTAAAAGTATTTGGTTCGGACTAACTCTTCCCTTTAGACTGATTTATTGGTTGATTTGTTGTATTTTTGCAACATATTTTATGATTTTCAGTTTATTTTGCATTATTGCCATAATTAGTGTGGTTTTCGCTTGACATATACATTAAAATATGCGATAATGTTTACATGATGATGAGAAAAGAGGTTGATGTGAAAAACAATGTTAAAGAAATAAAGTCAGTACTAGCAAAATTACTTGCCACTGAAAATCTATCTGTAGAATTCGCTAATGTCGAGACTGCAAGTTTCGATGTTGAAAAACGTATTTTGCGTATTCCTACAATGAAAGATATCAGTGATGAAGTATTAGACTTGTTTGTTGGTCACGAAGTTTCTCACGCACTATACACTCCAATAGAGGGTCTAGAAAAACTCGCTGACAAACCTAAGAATTTTCACTCTTTTGTAAACGTAGTCGAAGATGTTCGTATTGAGCGACTAATTCAAAAGAAGTATCCTGGTCTGAGAAAACCTTTCTTTAATGCCTATGCTAAGTTGAAAGCAGATAACTTTTTCAAACTTGATGGTATGAATGTTGCTGACCTTCTTCTTATCGACAGAATGAATGTTAAAGCAAAACTCGGTACACAAATCGATATTCCTTTCGATAGTGTAGAAGAAGAGTTTATGACCAGAGCAAAAACTACTGAGACTTTCGATGAAGTCTTTGCTCTTGCTGAAGAACTTTATGAGTATTGTCAAGATGAGTTAGAGAAAAAAAAGCAAGATGATCCTGAGCAAGTCGACCAGTATTTGACTTCAATGCCAATGTCTGGTGAGAATGAGAACGAAGAAGATTTTCAAGAACAAGACACTGCACAGTCTGATGACAATCAAGAAGAGACTGGTAGTGAGAGTGAGCAATCAAAACCTGATACTGAAGAAGATGAAAATTCAAAAGAAGGTACAGATGTTCGTTCAAATGCTACTGAAAAGAGTGATGATGAAGGTGATGAAGGTGCAGAGACAAAACCTGTTCCAAAATCAAACATGACCGAAGACATTGCGAAAACAGAAGGTCTTACTCCTGGTGCGAAATCACTAACTGACCTTGCTACTCAACAATCTACTAAAGATATGGTTGAGACTGACACTAACAAGCAAGTTCGTTATTTTGATGTTCCTAAAGTTCTTAAAATCAATGACTACATTGTTCCTTTTCAAGAGATTAAAAAGAAACTTTATGACCATTGGAATGTTACTCCTGGTTCAAAAAATGAGACAACTCTTTCTAAGAATGTAAAAGAATTCAAGAAAGAAAATGAAAAAGTTATCAACTATTTGCATAAAGAATTCGAAATGAAAAAGCAGGCAGATAGATATGCGAGAGCGACTACTGCCAGAACTGGTGTTCTGAATGTAAATAAGTTACACTCATACAAGTATAATGATGATATCTTCCTAAAGAAAAATATTATTCCTAATGGTAAAGACCACGGTATGGTTTTCTTTCTTGACTGGTCTGGTTCAATGGCAGATAATATGCATGGTACTATGCAACAGTTGATTAACCTTGCACTCTTTTGTAAGAAGGCGCAAATTCCTTTCGCCGCTTATGGGTTCTCTTCTGAGTATGCTAAGAACAACCTTTCACAAGAAGCAAAAATGATGCGTCAATCAAGAAATATGCACGAAGCAAACATTGAAAATATTTCTCTTCTTGAATTGTTCAGTGAGAAAATGACTTCAAAAGAATTCAATGATGCTCTCGGTGTTGCTAATGCAATCGGTTCTATGTACGATAGAAAAAGCAGAGGCGACTATGCATGGTGGGGTCTTCCTCGTGATATGTATCTTGGTGGTACACCTCTTAATCATTGTATCGTACTTGCTACTAGATTAATAAAAGAATTCAAGCAAAGAAATAATGTGCAGATTGTTAGTACATCATTTTTAACTGATGGTTCAAGTCACTCTATCGATGGCGTTGTTGGTTATCAAAAAGACCGTGACGATGTTTCCCGAATGAGACATAATGATGATACTTATCGTCAAGCAGGTACTTTGATCCTGCGAGATGGTCAAAATCAAGTTGCTATCAAAAACAATAGTAAATGGTCAAGTGTCGATAGTAATGATATTACAAAAGGTTTGTACAAGTTGCTGAAAATATCAACTGGTGCTAATACAACTGGTTTCTTTGTCGCTGGTCGTAATGAAATTCGTTATGCTTGGTCACTGTACTTTGCAGATTGGACTAATAGAGATGATGATATGGCAGTCAGTTTTGACCACTGGAAAAAAGTCTTAACAAGAGATAATGCTACCACTTCTACAAAGTCTGGTCTTGATGAACTGTACATAATCAAAGGTGGTAAAGCACTTGAGGTTGTAGATGAAGGTCTTGGTGATGATATGAATGGTGCTTCAAAGCAAAAACTAACTACCGCATTCAAGAGAATGGGTCGTGGTAAACTAAAGAATAGGGTAATCCTACAAAAGTTTATCGAAAATATAGCATAAAAATGAAAAAAAATGCATTATTTGCCATAAAAAGTGAAAATAGTGCTTGACAAACTACTAAGAATAATGCTATAATAAATTATAATGATGAGAAAAGGTGATAATATGATGAATAAACGTGATGACTATATTGCGAAAGCAAAAGAACTGTTCAATGGTAAGAATGATTTTACCAGAGCAGAATTGGTTACTGTAGCAAATGAGATGGGTATGAAATATGCTCCGTCTTGGATTGTTAAAAATGACGAGTACAAAATAGGTAACGGTTTGTATTCACTAATTGGTGGCAGTGTAATGCCTGAAACAAAGGTTGATGCAGTAATGCAAAACATTCAAGTTCCAGAACAACCACAAGCGAAAAAAACTATCGCAGTGAGTGATACTACTATTCACAACTTGATTCCTCAAGTCTATGCGAACTATGTTCCTTTTGGTCAGTTCCAAGATGTTCGAAGCATCATTCGTTCTAAAATGTTCTACCCTATTTTCTGCACTGGTCTATCAGGTAATGGTAAGACCATGATGTTCGAACAAGTGTGTGCAATGCTCAAAAGAGAATTCTTTAGAGTTAACATTACTATCGAAACCGATGAAGATGATTTACTCGGTGGGTATAGACTTGTCGATGGTGAGACTGTCTGGTATGATGGTCCAGTTATCCAAGCAATGAAAGCAGGCGGTGTTCTGCTTCTAGATGAGATTGACCTTGCATCAAACAAGATTATGTGTTTGCAACCAATCCTAGAAGGCGGTGGTGTTCTTCTCAAGAAGATTAACCAGTTCGTAGAACCAACACCTGGTTTTCAGATTGTAGCAACTGCCAATACTAAAGGTAAGGGTTCAGAAGATGGTCGTTTCATCGGCACTAACATTCTGAACGAGGCGTTCCTTGAAAGGTTCCCTATTACAATCGAACAAGATTATCCTGCAGTCGCTATTGAGAAAAAGATTGTCTCAAAAGAACTGATTGCAGTCGATAAAGAAGATGAGGACTTTGCTGATAAACTTGTCAAGTGGGCAGATATTATCAGAAAGACTTTCCTCGATGGAGGAATCGATGAGTTGATTGCAACTCGTAGACTAGTCCACATCGTTAAAGCATATTCCGTCTTTGGTGACAGAATGAAAGCGATACAAATGTGTATCAATCGTTTTGACGATGAAACAAAATCAGCGTTCATCGACCTTTACACAAAGGTAGATGCTGATGCAGTCAATACTGATTTCGGTGAAAGTGAAGTTGCACCAAAAGAAGATGTTGACAAAACACCGTTTTAAGAGTATACTTAAAACACTTGATAGAGACTACATTGTGTAGTCTCGCAAATACATTATATAAGGAGCGAACTTATAATGACAAAAGCAAAAACGTCTGTAAAGACAAAAATTATGAATGCACTTTCAACAGGTGCTTCATTCACCACTAAACAACTTGCAAGAAAAGCAAACACTAATACAGTGAATGTTGCAAGGCGTGTACATGACCTTCGTTTCGAAGGCAACATGATTTATGCTAACCCTACCGGTAAAGGTAGCACTGTAGCGTATCGTGTAGGTACACCATCTAAGGCAGTTATCGCCGCTGGTCTTCAAGCACTAGCATCGTAACAGTCTAACGTATGGGCATCGAGGACATCATCTTACATCACCTTTCTCCTCGGTGCCCTTACTATTATTTAATTTATTATGAAACTAAAAGTGAGAAATATGAAAAATACTAAGATAGAATACAAGTTCAACGAAAAGAACTTAATAGAAGAATTCCAAACATACATTGATGCGACCTATAACAAGGGTCACTATTCAAAAGACAAGTTTCAAGCAACCGAGTTCATCATCGATGGTGGACACGGCACAGGTTTTTGTATCGGCAATGTGCTAAAGTATGCACAACGATATGGCAAAAAGGGTTCTGCTAGTGATGCCCGAAAAGATTTATTAAAAGTCTTACACTATGCAATTATACAACTGCACATACATGATGAGGATTTATAATGAAAATCAGTAAAAACACTTTTGAGGTTTTGAAAAACTTCAGCGAGATTAATGAGAACCTGCTCATCAAACCAGGTAACACTTTAGAGACTATTTCAGTGATGAAAAATGTTCTAGCAACTGCGAAAGTCGAAGAGACTTTTGATAAAGAGTTTGCTATCTATGATTTGAATTCCTTTCTAAGTGTTCTATCACTTTACGAAGCACCAGACGTTAATTTGTTTGATGACTACTTAACTGTGTCACAAGGCAAAGCAGTTTCTAAGTTCTGGTATGCTGATCCTAGTTTAGTAGTATCACCGACTAAAGGCATCACTATGCCAAGTAGTGAAGTAAAAGTCCGTATCACTCAATCAACATATTCAGATTTATTGAAAGCATCTAATATCATGCAACTATCTGATATCGGTTTGATTAGTGATGGTGATACTATTAATCTTATTGCAACTGATAAGAAGAACCAAACTTCAAATCAGTTCAATGTTGAAGTAGCAGAAGGCACTGGTAGTAAGTTCTCTATGTACTTCAAGCGTGATAATCTGAGAATGATTCCAGGTGAGTATGACTTGATTGTATCAAGTAAGAATATTTCACATTGGGTCAATGCTAACAAGAACTTGCAGTATTGGATTGCTCTAGAGGTCGATAGCACATTTGAAGGTTAACACAAAGGATTATTATGGATATTAAAAGTGATGAATTTCTGTGGGTGGAGAAGTATAGACCACAGACTATACAAGATGCTATCTTACCGAAGCATCTAGAAAATACGTTTCTCCAGTTTGTTGAGAATGGCGAGATTCCTAATCTATTGCTATGTGGGTCTGCAGGTGTCGGTAAGACAACTGTAGCAAAGGCATTATGTGAGCAAATGGGTTATGATTGGATCATTCTTAACGGTTCAAGTGAGGGTGATATCGATACCTTACGAACTAAGATTGTCAACTTTGCTAGTACTGTATCCTTCAGTGGCAAGGGAAAGGTAGTCATATATGATGAAGCAGATTATTTGACTGCGGTGACGCAACCAGCATTGCGTAACTTCATTGAAGAGTTCAGTAAGAATTGTCGTTTCATCTTCACTTGTAACTATAAAAACAAAATCATTCCTGCATTGCATAGTAGATGTTCAGTAATTGAGTTTAGTACTCCGAAAGAAGAAAAACAAAAAATTGCTGGTTCATTTTTCAAGCGTGTTCAAGATATTCTTACTCAAGAGAATGTTCAATTCGAGAATGAGATTGTTGCTAGTATAGTTTCAAAATTCTTTCCTGACTTCCGCCGTACACTCAACGAACTTCAGAAGATTTCGATTGGTGGTCGCATTGATGCAGAAGCGGCGGGTAATTCAGGCGATGTAGAAGTAAAAACTGTAATTGGTTATTGTAAGACTAAAGACTTCTCTAGTATGCGTAAATGGGTCGCTGATACTATTCACACCTCTGGTGCTGATGATATCTATCGCAAAGTATATGACACTATGAGTGAGCATTTACAACCTGCAAGTATTCCTGCTTGTGTTCTTAAAATAGCAGATTATCAGTATAAGAATGTTCATGTAGCAGACCAAGAAGTAAATATGGTCGCATTCTTTACGGAAGTGATGGTTGATTGTGAGTTTGCGTAATGATTATACCTTACTTACATCACGAACTTTTTGCACTTAGCAATCAGATATCAACTAGTGTAGAGAACATTGACGGCATTGGTCCAGTAGTTATCATTGATAACTTCTATGCATATCCTGATGATATTCAGTCTATGTTACATAGTGCATGGGTACCTAGTTATCACTTGAATGCTAAGTCACGCAACTTCAAAGATTACTATGATTGTAGACATAACATTCAAGTGACGCCTACAGAGCATTCTACAGAGCATGAAAGTCAAATGCTCATCAGAGATGTAGCGAAACACAAGTTAAATGTCGAATGTGTAGATAAAGAATATGATTATGCATTCAACTACTTCAAGTGGATGTCTGAAGATGTTCCTGGTCAAAATATTCAATCTTATCCTCATCAAGATAGTCTTAATCATATTGCCTCTGTTATCTATATGAATGACAGTGAGAAGCATGGTACTGCATTTTATTATAATGTACATACAGACCAAGATGAAGTTATTGATATACGAGTAGATGTTGACCAGAATGCAGACTTAGCAACAGTTATTCCTGCTAGAAAGAATAGATGCATTGTCTATCCTAGTTGGTATGTGCATGGAGCATATATACAAGACCACAGTGAGTGGGTAGATAACTGGAGAATATCTCAAGTTTATTTTATGAAGTGTCTGAATAGAGGACCAAAGCGATGACACCATTTGATTATATTAAAGCAATCAACTACACAAAAGAACAAATGATAGTTGATGACATAACAGAAAAAGACTACAATCCCTTTATCGTCAATCGTGGTTTAAGTATGGGTATTGATACTGTACTTCAAGCAAACGAGATGAATATGCGACATGGTCTGCCGAAGCGTTTACAATTTGACTTTTTACTAAATAGTATTAGTAAGCGAAAGCGATTTGATAAATGGCAAAAAGCAGATAAGAGTGAAGACTTAGAATATGTCAAAGCATACTACAACTACTCATATCCCAAAGCGATTGCCGCTCTTCAAGTTCTTTCACCTACTCAACTAAATCAGATTAAGAAAAAGATTAGTAATAAAGGTGGAGTAAAATGAATGAATGGACAGTTGAAAATATGGTCGAGGTACAACTATCTCAACCTGATGATTTTCTAAAAATTAGAGAAACGCTATCTCGCATAGGGATTGCATCAAAGAAAGATAAGAAATTATATCAGTCTTGTCATATTCTACATAAGCAAGGGCGATACTTCATCGTTCACTTTAAAGAATTATTCGGACTAGATGGTAAGCAGACTAACTTTTCAGAAGAAGACCAAAGTCGTAGAAATACGATTGTGAAGTTGCTCAACGATTGGGGACTTGTAAAAGTTTTATCTGAAGAAAAGATTGTCACACAGGCACCATTGTCACAAATTAAAGTTATTGCGTTCAAAGAAAAGAGCGAATGGATTTTAGAAACTAAATATAACATCGGTAAGAAAAAGCAAGAAGCATAGTATTACCGACATTGAGACTTGTATTATGATAAAAATTGACTATATAATATGTAGCACGATGCCTATGGTAGGGTCGTGTTTTATAAATCAGTCTTGCTTAACAAGGAGGCAATTATGACTAACCTTACACAATTAAGGTCGGCGCTTAGTGCGTTTGACCATAATCTTCTAACACCATATGCAGTAGGATTCGACCGCACCTTTGATAGGTTGTGGGACTACGCACAACATCAAGCACAATCTACAGGTTTTCCGCCTTACAATATTGTAAAGGATAAAGAGAACTCTTACAAGTATCATATCAGTATGGCACTTGCAGGTTTTTCGAAGAAGGACGTTGATGTTCAATTCGAAGATGGATGTCTGACTATCAAATCTGTAAAGCATGATAAAGAAGAAGAGAACGACCATCTATGGAAAGGAATTTCTAATAGACAGTTTACTCGTAAATTTACACTTGCTGATGAAGTAGTGGTGAATGGTGCAGAACTTAAAGACGGTATGTTAAATATCGAACTTGAACGTATTGTACCAGAAGAGAAGAAACCTAGAACTATTGAAGTTAAATAGTATCTACTTCCTGAGCATGAAGATAAACTGCTCACTTTATAATTAGGAGTATATAATGGCGACAAAAAAAGCGACACCAGTGACAGATAAGTTACAAGCAATGAATGTTCCAATCATTCGTATTAACGACAAAATCACACAACTTGAAAATGAATTGCGTGAAAGACAAACAATGTTACAACAGTATCGAAAAGCAATCACACAACTAGAAGCAGAAGCAAATGCTATTCTAGGATCGATACAAACTTGTAAAGAATTGACAGAGGTACCAAATGAGTAATGTAGTAGTGATTAAGATGATGAACGGTGAAGAGATTATCACTAAAGTTCACAAAGAAGATGATGAAACAATCCAGTGTGAAAAACCTGCTATCATTATGTTATCCCCAAATCAAAATGGCAAAGGTGTTCAAGTCCAAATGGGTCCGTATTCAGCATTCACAGATAAACCGATTGCAGTAAACAAAACAAGTATCATGTATGTTGCTGAACCAAACACAGAAATCTTAAATAGTTATAACAAGAACTTTGGAAGTGGACTTATAGTTCCAAATCAAACTATTCTTGGTTAACACTATTACCGCACATAGGGGTTGACTTTATGTGTGTTTTGTTATATAATGAGTTTTTATTATTGAGGTACATCTATTGAAATTTTATACTAATGTTCAACAATGGGGCAACAACTTACTTGTAAGAGGTGTCAACGATGATGGTCAACGTGTCATGCAAAGATACAAAGACTTCTCGCCTACATTGTTTCTAAAGTCACAGAAACCTACGCAGTTCAAAACTATTGAGGGTGACTATGTAGAAGATTTCAAACCTGGTTCTATTAAAGAAGCACGACAGTTTCTTGAAGATTACAAAGATGTATCAAACTTCAAAGTATATGGTCAAACTCAATTTCTCTATCAATGGATTTCAGACAACTTCTATGAGCAAGAAGAGATTGCTTTCGATACAAAACAAATATCTGTAATCTCTCTAGATATTGAGACTGAAACAGAGTATGGTTTCCCAAACATTCAGACTGCCAATGAAGGCATTCTGCTTATCACAATTCAAGACAATCTAACAAAGAAGTTGATTACATGGGGTACGAGAGAGTATCACGGTAAGAACACTGAAGTCGAGTATCGATATTTCGATAGCGAAGCAAAGATGCTGAAAGACTTTATTGCCTGGTTGAATGAATTCAAACCTGATGTTATCACTGGTTGGAATACTCGCTTCTTTGATATTCCGTATGTTGTCAATCGTGTCGAGAGAGTACTAGGCGAAGAACAAGTTCGTTATATCTCGCCTTGGAAGATTGTCAAAAGCGGTAAGATGACTGTCAGAGGTCAAGAGCAACAGTACTATGATATCTTTGGTATCGCTGGTATTGACTATCTTGAATTGTTTCGTAAGTATCGTGGTATTGGTTATGAAAGTTTTGCACTTGCACATATTGCAAATGTAGAACTCGGTTCTGAGAAATTAGACCACTCTGAGTATCAGAACTTCAAAGACTTCTATACTCAAGATTGGACTAAGTTTGTAGACTATAACATTCGTGACGTTGAATTAGTATCTCAACTTGAAGATAAACTTGGTCTGATTGAATTACAAATGACGATGGCGTATGACTTTCGTGTGAACTATGAAGATGTATTCTCTCAAGTTCGATGTTGGGATATGCTGATTTACAATTATCTAAGACGAAGAGGCGTTGTAATTCCTCCTAAGTCTTTTCATAATAAAGACACTGCTTACGCTGGTGCTTATGTAAAAGACCCTATTGTGGGTCAACATGATTGGGTTATGTCATTCGATTTGAATTCACTATATCCACACTTGATTATGCAATACAACATATCTCCTGACACTATTACTAATGAAAGACTAGATGTTAATGTTGATGACTTGTTAGATAAGCAGTTTGACAACTCAGTATTGAAGCAAAAGAATTTATCAATGGCGGCGAATGGTCAATGTTTTCGTGCAGATGTGCAAGGGTTTCTTCCTAAGATGATGGAAGAGATTTACGAGACTAGAACATTCTATAAGAAGAAAATGCTTGAAGCAGAACAAGAGTATCAAATTACAAAGAAACCTGAACTGAAAAACTTTATCTCTCGCTACAATAATATTCAGATGGCGAAGAAGATTGCACTAAACTCTGCTTATGGTGCTTTAGGTAATCAGTACTTCAGATACTTTGATATTCGACAAGCAGAAGGTATCACACTATCTGGTCAACTTTCTATTCGTTGGATTGAAAAAGCACTGAACAAATATTTCAGAAAGTTATTGAAAGATGATGAAGAAAGTAACTACATTATTGCAAGTGATACGGATTCAGTATACATTAATCTTAGTAAACTTGTACACAAGGTGTTTAACGATGGAGTCCCATTCACGAAAAGTCAACGTAGTGAACTCACTCCCAAGGTGGTTAAATTTCTTGATAGAGTGGGTTCTGAGAAAATTGAACCGTTTATCGATAGTTGTTATCAAGACCTTGCTACATATATGAATGCTTATGCACAAAAGATGTTTATGAAGCGTGAAGTAATCGCTGACCGTGGCATCTGGACTGCAAAGAAAAGATATGTTCTCAACGTACACAACTCTGAAGGTGTACAGTATGCAGAACCTAAACTCAAGATTATGGGTTTAGAAGTTGTCAAGTCAAGTACTCCTGCACCAGTTCGTGTATTTCTAAGAGAAGCAATCTCTGTGATTGTGAATGGTTCTAATGATGACTTGATTGAGTTTGTAGATAAGACTAGAGAAGAATTCTTTACACTACCACCAGAAGAAATTGCATTTCCTCGTTCGGTGAATGGTATTAAGAAGTATGCGTCTGAACTGAAAGTTTATACAAAAGGCACACCGATGCACGTCCGTGGCGCACTGATGTTTAATCAGACAGTAAAAGACAAAAAGATATCTAAGAGATATCCTCAAATCAAAGATGGCGAGAAGATAAAATTCGTTCACTTAAAAATGCCTAACCCTATAGGTGAGAACATTGTTTCCTTCTTGTCAGATTTACCAACAGAGTTTGATTTGCATAGATACATCGATTACGATATGCAATTCACAAAATCCTTCCTAGACCCTTTGAGTTTTATCTCACAGAGTATAGGTTGGCAGTTAGAGAAAGTCGCAACATTAGAAGACTTTTTCGGATAGGAGAAAAACAATGACTACTTTAGATAGGTCTATAGTCATAGACAACCACTTAGTTGATGCACTAAGAAAACACGCAGAAGGTCAAATTGCTAAACATAAAGCAAATGTTTTAGTTTATATGAACCGAACTGTAGGAATCGGTGAGCATTCAGATATCATCGAAACACTAGAAAAAGAACTAGAACATATGGCGAAATATCACGACCAACTAGACATGATTTCAAAATATATTGATCCAGTACTTTCACCATATCAAGACAAACATCTACCTTGACAATTGTAGGTGTTTATGATATATTATGTATAACAAATGAGGTATAGTAAATGAATGACTTTTTAAAAGAAATAGTCAAAGAAAGTAAGAATGAGTATGCAGGCATTGTCGATGATGGTGTCGAAGCAGGTGACGTACAAGGTTACATTGATACTGGTTCGTATGCTTTCAATGCACTATTGAGTGGTAGTATCTATGGTGGTCTACCATCAAATAAAATTACTGCTATTGCTGGTGAATCCAGCACCGGAAAAACATTCTTTGCTCTCGGTTTGGTAAAGCATTTTCTAGATAGCAATCCTGATGCAGGCGTTGTTTATTTTGAAACAGAAAGTGCTTTAACAAAAGATATGATTGATGAACGTGGTATTGATACTAAACGTATTGTAATGATGCCAGTAACTACTATCCAAGAGTTTCGTACTCAAAGTATCAAAATTCTCGACAAGTATATTGAGCAATCAGATGCAGAGCGTAAACCTCTGTTGTTTGTTCTTGATAGTCTTGGTATGTTGTCTACAACAAAAGAGATTGAAGATACTGCAGATGGTAAAGAGACTAGAGACATGACTAGGGCGCAACTTACTAAGGCGGCATTCAGAGTATTGACGTTGAAGTTAGGTAAAGCAAAAGTTCCTATGATTGTGACTAATCACACTTATGACCAAATGGGTACTATGTTCCCACAGAAAGTAATGGGTGGTGGTTCTGGTCTTCAGTATGCCGCTTCATCAATCGTATTCTTATCGAAGAGAAAAGATAAAGACGGCACAGAAGTAGTAGGTAATATTATTCACTGTAAACTAAACAAGTCTCGACTAACTAAAGAGAACTCTATGATTGATGTATCTTTACGTTATAAGGGCGGTCTGAATAGATACTATGGTCTTATCGAACTTGCTGAAGAAGCAGGTATCTTTAAGAAAGTAGCAACTCGTATTGAAGTTGCTGATGGTTCTAAGAGATATGGTAAAGAGATTTTGCACTCTCCTGAAGTATATTTTACTGAAGAAGTAATGCAGAAGATTGATGCATATGCAAAGGAGAAGTTTAGTTATGGCGGTGAAATATAGTTACGCTACTAAAGACAGAGTATTAGCAACTAAACTACTTGAAGGTAAATACGAAGGTATCATCTATCAAGTAGGTCGTATTCAGTTCGGCGAACCAGATGATACTGGTCAAAGAGCAATGCGTTTCAAGTATGAGATACTAGAAAACAAAGAAGATATCACTATTGAGAATGACTTTTTATCAGTTGTTGGTGATATTATAGTTGAACAGATTGAAGAGAAAATAGAGAAAGGCGAAATGATATATGCAAACGGCACGGATTGAGAGAACAATTTTATCTAACTTACTAACGAATGAAGATTTTGTTCGTAAAGTTATGCCGTTTCTACGTCCTGAGTATTTTCACGATACTTCTGAGAAACTTTTATATACTAGTATTGCATCTTCAGTAGCAAAGTATAATAAACTTCCTAGCACTGAACAGATTGTGATTGATATGAATACTCAACATAATATACCTGAACCTGAATTCAAGTCTGCAGTAGATATACTAAACACACTTGATACTCAAAATACTGATAACGAATGGTTGACAGATGCAACTGAAAAGTTCTGTCAAGATAAAGCAATCTACAATGCCATTGCAGAGGGTATTCAGATAATTGAAGGTAAAGATAAGAAAAGAACACCTGATGCTTTACCTTCTATATTATCTGATGCTCTTTCAGTGTCATTCGATCCTAATGTTGGTCACGATTATTTTGAACAATCAAATGATAGATACGATTTCTATCACACTAAAGAAGATAAGATACCTTTCAATCTAAAGTATCTTGATTTAATTACAAAAGGCGGTCTACCTAGAAAGACATTGAATGTAGCACTTGCAGGCACAGGCGTTGGTAAATCATTATTCATGTGCCATCTTGCCGCAAACTATATGATGCATGGTAAGAACGTCTTATACATCACTATGGAAATGGCAGAAGAAAGAATTGCTGAACGTATTGATGCTAATCTAATGAACATGGACATACAAACTCTAGAAGAATTACCTAAGTCTATGTTCGATAAAAAATTATCGCAACTCCAAAGAGAGACCCATGGCAAGTTGATAGTCAAAGAGTATCCGACTGCAACTGCACACAAGGGTCACTTTGATGCACTATTGAATGAACTGTTATTGAAGAAGAGTTTCAAACCTGATGCTATCTTTATTGACTATCTAAACATCTGTGCATCACAAAGATTTAAAGCAGGCAGTTCTCATAACTCCTACACTATTATTAAATCCATTGCAGAAGAATTGAGAGGTCTTGCCGTTGAGCATAATGTACCTATCATCTCTGCTACTCAAACTACGAGACAAGGTTTCTCAAGTACTGATATTGGTCTTGAAGATACCTCTGAAAGTTTCGGTCTACCAGCAACGTGTGACTTTATGTTTGCACTTATATCGAATGAAGAACTAGAACAACATAATCAAATTCTAGTGAAGCAGTTAAAAAATCGATATAATGATCCTACGAAGTATAAGAGATTTGTACTTGGTATTGATAGAGCAAAGATGCAGTTGTACGATGTAGAGGATTCTGCACAAGAAGACTTAGTAGAGAATATGAAACAGAAAGCACCAGAGAAAGTCGAAGTAGTAGAACAACATGGATTTGATAAACTCAAGGAGAACCGCAATGAGAAAAAGTACAAAGACTTCTCGTCATTCAAGATTTAGTCTTGTATTTGACGGAACAGTAAATATTTGGACTGCATACGATAAGAAGTTCAAAGATACTATCTATTTACAAAGCGACAAACATAAGTCTGCAGAGACCCTAGAACGATTAAATAGTGGGTGTGGGTTTGGAGACTGGCAAATACCTAAATTCTTTCTTGGGTACGAAGTTCCTCATTTCGAATAATTCATAAATACTTCTAAGAAGACTACTTTTTTTATTAAAAAGTGCTTGACAGGTGTGGTAAACTTTGCTATACTGTAAGCATGATTAGAGAAGAGGTTGAAATGCATATAGTAGAAGTCGTAGGAGGCAACAAAACTCAGCGTAAAATCGCAGAGAATGTTGTCTTTTATATGATAAAAAAATTGATGCCTCGATTGCGTAATATCGAAATAGAAGTTCAACTGAAAAAGATGAACGAAGATACCGCAGTGGGTTATTGTATGATGCAAGACAATCGAAGAGAGTATGAGATAGAAGTATCAAAAGATTTATCTATCAAAGATTTTGTAATGACATTGTGCCATGAGATGGTACACGTTAAACAGTATGTCCGTAATGAAATGGACGATTGGAATGGTCTAGCAGTTGCACGTTGGAAAAACAAAACTGTTATGCCTGGTACGAATTATTACGAACTTCCGTGGGAGAAAGAAGCATATGAATTACAAGCATCTCTTGCGAAAGATTGTTGGAAGAACGATATATTCTAATGGCAAATCTTAGTATAAACGAAATCACTAGAGACAGTAAAGAGTTCCGTTCAGAGTTACTTGTCGATAAGATATTTGAAGTTGGGGGTAACACACCAAACTTTATGACCGACAACGGATTAATGAATGCTACTGCTATCGTCTTGAATGGCGTAAAGTATGTTGTAAGCAATCAATACAAAAATAAGAATTATACACAAGACCTTGCAAACAAAATACTTGCAATGAAAGGTCAAGGTAGAAACAACTCTGTAGATATCGTTGGCACTTACGCAGGTAATCCTCGTACAGTTACAATTCCTTTAAGTAAAGTAGAAAAGTCAGAAGAGTTTGGTGGTCAACCAGCAGGTGGTTCAAAAGAAAATAAAGGTCTAAAGTTTGAAAGAGACTTAACTAATCGTATTGCCGAAATGCTTAGAGGTGAAAAAGTAGATGGTTCTTTTGCTAACGCCGCTAAACATATTATCGAAGTGACATCAAAAAACATGGGGTCTCCTGCAGTCAGTGTAGAACAACTCGGTGGTCAAAATCAAAGTAGACCATTTGGTTATGCTGGTGGTAAGATTGTAGTGTTACCTGCAAGACATCAAGAGCATGGTGCAAAACTTACAGATGTAGATATCACTCATGCGAATGGTCAGAAATCTCACTTATCACTCAAGTTTGGAGGCACACTGACATTTGTTAATACAGGTGTTGCTGGTGCTGGTAAAGCATTTCCTAAAGCAGAAGTAGAGAGTGGCACAGTAAAAAATGCTATGGGTGTTGCATTACTTAAAGCATTAGGTATTGATAATCCCTCGTTCTGTAATATCTTCAATGCTTTTGGTAAAGGTAAACCTGCAGTCACACCAAACATTGTAGATGTATCAAAAAGTGCAGACAGACAACAACTCAAAGCATTGTTAGCAACTGCTATGGGTTCTAATTATTATATGGTTCATGGTAAAGAGAATGGGTCGTTAGACTTCTGGTACATGGATCCGGCAATGGTTGATAGAATGTCAACAATCGCAGGCGCAATCGAATTAACATACGCTGGTCGTAATGGACTAGCAAAACGTCTAGATATGAGATTCGGAAATTCGTTCTTTGAATTTAAACTAAATATAAGAAACAAACAATCAGGTGTATATCCTTCTCACTTTCTGATGGACTATACCTCTAAATCAGGTCTAAATAAAACGACACTAAGGTAGAGAATGTTAAATTTTAAACAACAAGTAGAACTAGAAGAAAATCGCAATACGCATTTGACGCACATCGAAGAAACTATCATCACAGATGGTTATGCTGGTGCAGTTAATGCTATTGAGTTTTTGAAATCTGTAGGCGAAATGCTACAAGGTTCTTCTCGTAGTTCAACAAACATCACAACTAAATGGGATGGCGCACCTGCTATATTCTGTGGGATTGATCCTGAAGATAAGAAATTCTTTGTTGCAACAAAGTCTGTGTTTAATAAGAGTCCAAAGTTAAATAAAACAAATGCAGACATTCGTAAAAATCATAGTGGTGGTCTTGTAGAAAAGTTAGAAGTTGCACTAAAAGAACTATCAAAGTTAGGAATCAAAGGTGTCATTCAAGGCGACATGATGTATACTAAAAGCGACTTGAAATCAATGTCACATGAAGGTGAGAAATATATTACATTTCAACCTAACACAATCGTATATGCAGTACCAGAAGATGGTCCATTTGGTAAGTTTATCAAGAAAACTAACATGGGTATTATCTTTCATACGACATACACCGGTAAGAAATTAGAAGATATGAAAGCATCTTTCAATATAAATATTTCTAAGTTAAGAAAGAGCAAGTCGATTTGGTTTGATGATGCATCATATAAAGATGTATCTGGTTCAGTAACAATGACTTCAAAAGAAACTGATAAACTTAATGGTTATATCAGTCAAATCGAGAAGTTATCGAAATCAAACAAGTCTTATCTGAATAAGATGAGTGAAAACTTTGATGAAAAGAACCGTTTCTCTGTCTGGACTAATTATAAAACACACCTGAACACTTACTTTAGAAGTGAAGGTGATTTTCCTGATGCTACTACAGTTGTTAATGAGTTTAGAACTTATTGGCAAACTAAGATGGATAAAGAGATTGATAGTAAAAAAACAGAAGCATCTAAAGAAAAGTATCGTGAGATACTTAAAGATGGTATAAATAAGATTGATAGTGCTAAAACTGAATTAGTATCAGTATCAGAACTATACGTCAATATTATGGAAGCAAAAAATGTGCTAGTGCAGAAGTTGTCTAAAGTTAAATCTATAGGAACTTTCTTGCGAACAGATGATGGATTAAAGACTACCGAACCTGAGGGGTTTGTAGCAGTTGATAGAATAAAAGGCAACGCAGTGAAACTCGTAAATCGACTAGAATTCAGTCGTGCGAACTTCACCGCCGCTAAAAATTGGGTGAGCAAATGAGTTTAAAATTTACAGACCTTTCTAAAAGGTTACAAGAAGCAAAAGACGATACAGTAGTATTTGCATTTGGTCGATTTAATCCACCAACTATAGGTCATGCTAAGTTGTTTAAGAAAGTCGAAGCAGAAGGTAAGAATGCGAAAGACCATTTCGTGTTTGGTAGTCACTCTTTCGACAATAAGAAAAACCCCTTAAATCCAAAGTTAAAGCAGAAGGTACTTGCGAAAGCATTTCCTAAGTCTAACGTCAAAATCTCCTCGAAACAGACACCTACTGCACTACACATTGCTTCAATGCTATATGCACAAGGTAAGTATAAGAACCTTGTTATGGTAGCAGGAAGTGACAGAATTCAAGAGTTTCAAACTCTACTAGACAAGTACAATGGTAAATCAGGTAGACACGGAGAATATAATTTCGACACTATCAAAGTTGTATCGTCTGGTGAGAGAGATGCAGATGCTACAGATGATAGTGGTGCATCAGGTACAAAGATGCGTGAATACGCCGCAAGAAATGACTATGAGAGTTTTGCAAAGTATTCCCCACAGACTTTATCAGATAGAGATGTCAAATCAATATTCAACGCAGTTCGCAAAGTTATGCCGAAACTTGATAGAGAAGAGTTTGACCCAATCGACAATGTTCGTGAAGATTATCTATTAGGTAACGTATTTCAAATAGGCGACCAAGTATTCGATTTGAACGAGAAGAAACAATATAAGATTATTGAACATGGACCAAATTTTGTATACTGTGAAGGAGAAGATGGCAATGTATATACCAAGTGGTTATCCGACATTGGGGACATCAGTGAAGTCAGACAAGACAAAGACGTTAAAGATAAAGAAGGTACTCAACCTGCAAAATACTACAAAGGACTCGGAAAAGGAACGAAAGACAAACGTGATGCACACTTTAAAAAGGGCGCAAATAAATCCGACAACGATCCCTCTGCTTACGAACCAGCACCTGGTGATGCAACTGCAAAGACAAAACCTTCAAAGCACACGAAAAAATTCAAGCAAATGTTCGGAGAAGTACGAACAACAGAAGACAAACACTCTAGGTCTGATAGTAAATCAGTTAGCGTAGAAGACCTCAATCATTATCCCGGTATGGTAGATGGTGCAAAGTCTAAGAATCCAGATGACTTTGTTGCTGGTGATCCTGATGCTGATTATACTGCTCAAGGTTTCGATGGATCGAATGCAAAAGAGATACTTGACAAACTGAACAAACAAGTTGAAAAAGAACGTGGACTTACACTTAAAAGTTTTATTGATAGACAAGAAATCTTAGAAGGAACACCAGCACAACAAGCGGCGATTGCAATCGCTAAGAAGAAGTCTGGTAAATACGATGAAGATGGTAAACGCAAAGACGAAGGATTGTGGGATAACATCAGAAAGAAAAAAGAAAGAATTAAACAAGGTTCTGGCGAAAAGATGAGAAGTAAAGGTGACAAAGGCGCACCGACACCTGACCAAATAGCGAGAGCAAGTGAGAGTTATGAAATAGGTAAAGACTATGCAGACCATACAAAAGAAGTAACACCTGGACAGTCTGTAGATGAAAGAGACTTCAAGACAGATAGAAAACTGAAGAACTTAAAGACGTTCATTGGTAAGTCTTCAGCAGGAGATAGTGCATCTAGAGCAAAGAAAAGAAAAGCACAAAGAAGTGGCACATCACTTGCCGCTGGTGTTAAAACTGCAACAAATGCATTTAATCGTCAAATAAGTAAATCACAAAAAATCGCCTCTGATGCCGCCAGCGAAGAAGTTGAAGAGTGGAACATTGATTTATTTTTAGAAGAAGTAGATGACGCACCAATCAAGAACAATGATGGTGAAGATGAAGATTACGAAGCATCATTAGAAAAGATGATTGATGCATACGATGAGTTAGAAGATGTTGCAGATTTATATCCTGATTTAGATAATGATGGTGACCATGATGATGAAGATATGAAACTTCAGATAACTAAAGATGCTGAAGAGATGGGTCAAATCGAAGATAACTACAAATGGGTAGATGAAGTACTAACACCAGCACAAAGATTTAAACGTGCCCAAGCAATGCGTAGAGTAAAAGGTAAGATTGCAAGAGCAAGAATGATTGCCCTAAAGAGACCATCTAGTCCTGAGAAATTAAATCAGAAAGCACAACGTCACGCACGAAATTTAATGCGTAAAAAATTCATCAAAGGTCGTAACTATGCAGATTTAAGTTTTGCTGAAAAAGGTGCGATTGAAAAGAGACTACAAGGTAAGTCAAGTCTTATTGCTCGTATTGCAATGAGAGTGAAACCTAAACTCAAGAAGTTAGAACAACTAAGATTAAAGAATATGAACAAGACAAAAGCACAAAGCGAAAGCATTGAGTTAGAGTCCGCATTGATTGAGAGTAATCAGTATCGTGTTGGTTCAGAGATGTACTACGAGACTTTCAATGATTGGAAGAATACTGTAGACCGGTCAAACTTAGATTACTTTGATAAAGAACTATTAGATTCCGATATAGGATCACACGCATTATATGAAGGTAATCATGTTCCTTTAGATTGTCCTATGATGGAAGAAGAGAAACAACCAGAACTAAACAAACCTAAAGCAGGTGGTACGAAGAAGTATTATGTGTATGTAAAAGACCCTAAGTCCGGTAATGTTAAAAAAGTATCATGGGGCGATACAACAGGTCTCAAGATTAAATTAAATGATCCAGAAGCAAGAAAGTCTTTCGCCGCACGACATAAGTGTGACACTAAGAAAGATAAAACGAAACCTGGATATTGGGCGTGTCGTATGCCATACTTTGCAAAGCAGTTAGGATTATCTGGTGGCGGAAACTACTTCTGGTAAACCCTACGAACAGACTGATGATGTGCGAACTTTTTATAGTACAGTAGCACATCAAGACTTGGTTTGGCATAGAGATAAATACTATAGAGAGATTACTATATTAGAAGGTAATGATTGGCAATTACAATTAGATAATGAATTGCCTGTGACACTAGAAAAAGGTAAGATATATCAGATACCAGCAATGGAGTATCACAGAGTAATAAAAGGTGAAGGCAACCTTAAAATAAAGATTTGGGAAGAGAAATGACAGATATTAGAAAAAGCATGAGAACAGTTCTTGAAGAAATAAATGCTTCATCACTTGACGCATTATGCGAAAAGTTAATGGGACTTGAAGAGAACGCAAAAGCATTAAAAAACAAAGCAGATAAGTCTGGTATGCCCTTAGGTATTTTGAAACAAGTATTTAAGAGAGGCGTTGCCGCTTGGAAAGGCGGACACAGACCAGGAACGAATCCTCAACAATGGGGTCTTGCTAGAGTTAATTCATTTGTCACTAAATCTAGTGGAACATGGGGTAAAGCAGACGCAGACCTTGCCGCTAAAGTCAAAGGTAAGAGCGAAGAGTTTGTAAAAGAAGACGGACACACTGATGTAGCATCTGCAAAAAATCAAGTACAGATTGCTATGTCTGCACTAGAAAAGATGCAAACTGAATTAGATAAATTAGGTGAGGAAGAAGAACTACCTACTTGGTGGACTAATAAAGTCGCAGTAGCAGTAGATAAACTAGATGGTTCTGCGGATTATCTAGACACTAAAGTAGAAAAAAAGGAGAATAACAATGAGTAATGCACGATTAGTTTTTGGTCCAAATCCATTTGATTTGACTGAGAACGGAGATAAAAACATCGGAAGTTTTGTCGATGAAGCAAGAAGTAGAGAAGAAGTTAAGTTTGAAGATAAAGATTATCAAGCATTCTTTCAGAAGTCACTAAAGAAGTTCGGTGTTAGTTCACCAGCAGAACTTAAAGGTGGCGACAAGAAAAAATTCTACGACTATATTGATGCCAATTGGACTGCAGACAAAGAAACTGACTAGTACAGTCATTTTCTAGTCAGGTACAGACCATGGCGAAGATATTTCAAAAGGACGATGTTCCGAAGATAGAAGATTTGTGGTTTAACTTTATTAAAAAAACTAGAGATTTAGGTCTTGACTTTTGTGATAAATCTGTTATAATAGAATTGAAGTTGAAAGATACACCCGACCATGAGATAACCAATAGGTTACAGTGTTCGTTTGTTGATAGCAACAGAGAAACTACTATGAAAGTAAGTCACAACATTAAAGATAAACCAAAAGAGGACGTAGAATAATAGAATGACATTATCACTAAAACAATTTGAAGCGAGAGGTCAAGCAAGAATATACTTAGACATGGACGGAGTACTTTGTGACTTCATCAAAGGTGTCAAGGATACGACTGGTATTGACTTCACATCACCTGACTTGAATAGCAAAGAAAAAGGTAAGATTAAGCAACAAATTGAAGATAAAGGTGATTTCTGGCATAATCTACAATGGCAACCTGGAGGTCAAGAACTTTTCAGATATGTCAAATCTTCTCAACCTCATATTCTATCTGCATATGCTCAGTGGGATAAAAATTGTCGAGACGGTAAGAAGTCGTGGATAAAGCGATACTTAATGATACCGAAACAACGTATTAATCTTGTTCTTAGAGAAGACAAGCAGAAATACGCTACGATAGATGGTGTTCAAAACATATTGATTGATGACTATCTCAAAAACATTAAACAATGGGAAGCAAAAGGTGGTATAGGAATACACCATATCAACGCACGAACTAGTATAAATAGTCTAAAGAAACTAGGTTTCTAAGATTAAATTTTAAAAGGAGAAATAATATGTCTTCATGGGGCGCAACTGATGCAGACGAAGCAAAACCTAAGTGGTTATCTGCATCTGAAAAAACGAATACATACGCAACTGAGAAAGGTTGGGTATTTAAGAATGGACAAGGGCAAGAAGAAATTCTAGTCGCTATTGGTAACTTGAGTTCTAAACTGAACGTACCAGATGTGACTGCAATGAACTTTGTGACTGGTCCTCTTGTAAATGGTTCAAGAACTATCACTGTAGATGTAACATTCAACGAACAAGTTATTGTTACAGGTACACCTCGGATTACAGTTGCTAACGGCAACCAATCAACTGATGGCGATGGTAACTATACACTAGACTACGCAAGTGGTACTGGTACTAACAAGTTGAGATTTTCTAAAGCATCTCAAACAGTATCAACAAATGACGTTCATACAATCGGTGGTGGTTCATCTGCCGCTATTACATTGAACAGTGGTACTATTAAAGATACAAAGAATGACTTAGTAGCATCAATTACTGTTGCAACTGCAACTGCTGGTTCAACTACATTTCCAACTGCCGCAGTAGCGACTGTTGGTGAAGCACCTGCAACTGTAGCAACTGTAAATACACTTGTTGCGAAAGTCTTTAGTGCCGCTGTTACCGCAGGTGGTACTGGTTATTCAGTAGGACAAGAAATTACTATCGCAAGTAGTTTCGGTACTGGTACTGACGCAGTACTAACTATCGCTTCTGTTGCCGGTGGTGCCGTAACTGGTGTCACAGTGAAACCTGCCGCACCTGGTGTGTACTCTGCAATCGCAGGTGGTGTAGTAAATATCGGTCAACAATCAGTATCCGCTGGTTCTGGTTCTGGTGCAACATTTAACTTGACACTTGCTGTCGCTTCACTCGCAGTGAACGCCGCTGGTGCTGGTTATAACGTAGCACCTGCAATTAACCTTTCAGGTACAGGACTTACTCAATCTGCAACTGCAGTAATGGGTGGACAACCTGTAGCACTCGCAACAACTGGTGCCGCCGCAGTAACACAAACTGTAGTCGCATCTTAATAATAGGGGTGCCATTAAGTCGGCGCCCCCCTAGAAAAGTCTATGTCTTGGAATAAAGCATAGAGTGAAAATAACTGCAAAATAGGAGACTAACATGGCAGACCAAAAAATCTCAGAACTAACCGCCGCAACAACTGGCGCAAGTGCTGACTTACTTCATGTCGTACAAGGTGGTACGAACAAAAAACTAACAGTTCAAAACTTGTTAGAGAACATCGCTGGTAACGTCAAAGTTGACGGATTTCTAGCATTCGATGCAACACCAGAAGCAATTACTGCCGCTGGTTCTGCAATCGCTATTAACGTAACTTCAGCAATGAGTAACATTACTTCAACTGGTGCAACTACTGGTGGTAATACACTTACTCTTGCAAACGGAGTACAAGGTCAAATCAAAATCATTACTATGATTGTTGATGGTGGTGATGTTGATGTAACACCTGCCGCTTTCACGAATGGCACTAAGTTGACATTTGATGCCGCTGGCGAAGCAACGACATTAATTTTTAACAATTCGTCTTGGCAAATTTTGGCAAATAATGGCGCAACTGTAGCATAATAGGAGAGTGGTATGAAATCATTTAAACAACACCTAGAAGAAAGCACAGTCAATACAGTCATTGAAATGAATGACAAAGATTTTGATAATCTTCTTGATAATCTTTCAGAACAAGAACTGACAGAAGTTGAAGAAGGTATTATCGGTGCTATCGCTAAAGGTGTCAAAAAGGTGGGTTCTGCCGCTGTATCTGGTGTAAAGAAAGTTGCAAATAGAGTATCAACTTCTGGACGTGCAGATGCCGCTCAAGCAAAACTTGCTAAAATTCAAAAGAAGAAAGCAGACGTTCAGCGTCTTGCTAAAGCAAAAACAGATATCGCAAAAGCAAAGTCTGAAGCAGTAGACACACCCAAATATCCTCACATGATGTATGATCCAAAGACCGGTAAAGGTTACGAAGCAAAAGATGAAGCAGAGCATGATAAGTATGCGAAGATGGGTTACACACACGATAAACCTGAAGTAAAAGAAAGCAAAAATATTGTTGATACAATCACACAAGTTGTATCACCTGTACTTGCTGAAGATGGTTATTCGCAGAATTCAACTGGTGATGGTACTGACTTAGCACTAAACGATATTAAAAATGCTGAACATCTAAAACAACTGAATGCTCATGTTGGCATGATTGGTTGTAGAGAATATGTGAATCCAAAAGGTGCTTTACTTCAACTACAAGGTAAATTAGCAACGATTGGACTATCTTTTGATATTCCTGCAATGACTGAAGATAAAGGCGTTGACAAGATGCCACTAAAACAATTTGGTGGTATTACAGGTAAGAGTGTAACAACTCCTATCGATGAATTAGATAATGACAATTATGCCGAAGGTCTTTCACTGCAGATTGAGTATGAAACACTCAAAACTGGAATGACAAAAGTATACTGTAAAATCGTTTAACTTTACATTATAAGTATATTATGATGGATGTTGAATTGACAAATAAAAATTTCTTGGTCTATGCAATGAAGGCGTATAATAACCCTAATTGCATGGACCTCGATGAGTTTCAAGAAGACTTGAAACGTATTAAGTATATTAAAAGATTGTTCAAAAAGTATCTAGATACTGATAGTTTGAGAACAAGATTGATTATAAATCATATAATCGTTCTATATAATGTATTTGGACCTGAAGCAACGAAGAAGATGCTCTTTTTCAAAGTTGAAGACAATATGCTAATTACATTGAAAACATTTCTTGTATTCTTGAATTATATGCGTGATGATGAATATACTGATATACAACTGGACCAAAGAATAGTTCAAGAACTGAGAGATTTGTAAATGCAAAAGTTACACGAAAGTAAATTAGTAGATAATCTTATTGCACTAAGAATGCTTAGAATTTTTACTGTCGATTACAAAGAGACACAAGCATTTAAACTTGGTATCATCAATGAAAAAGGTGAACAACTTATCAAGATGCGTGACTTTGTTACTAACGACCAAGGTAATGCATACACACTTCTACACAGATTAGTATTCAGATTACGTGGACTTTTAGAGAAAGTTCCGTTTGTTAAGTCACGACTTGCAAACTATGCCGCCGCTCTATTACTAGTGCGAGAGAAGATTGTTAAAGAAGAAGAATTCTTTGAGACTGATGATGTACTGCTAGAGAAGTTAGAGATGGCAGAGCATCGTCCAATGTATGATTTATGTGAACAACAAATACGCAGAGCATGGGAAGACGCCGCCGCTAATGCTACAGGAACATCAGTTTCAGGTACAGGTGACGATGCTAGTGTAGGCGTTAGAGTAAACAAGAAAAAACGTAAGACACAGATTTTTAGAGTTACACCTGAAACATTTGCAAGATTTGCAAAGGGTAAGAAGAAATTCGAAAGGTGGAACAAATATTTAAATACAGAAGATGAAGTTGAAGCATCACTGTATGCATTCGCAAAACGCAATCCCGATGGAATGATTATTCTGCAATGTGCAGATACAGGAGACCAAAAAGGTATTCGGTTCAATCCTAACGGTGGAGGTGCGTGGCGCAAAATTTTACGAAAAGGTAAAAAGAATATGTCACTGAAGGAGTGGTTAGATGATAGCACAGATTAAAGTTGGACTCATCATTGTAGCACTAGTAGGCGCCGCTGGAGGCGTCTATTATGTTAAGCAACTAAAACATAACAACGAAGTATTGAAACTCAATCAAGCAAAACTAGAAACTGCAGTCACCGAACAAAAAGAAGTACTAGCAGAACAAAAGAAATCTTATGAAGAAATAATGGTAGCAAATTCAGATTTGCAGAAGTTAAACGTAGAACTGAATACTGCAAAAGCAACTCTACAGAAGAAGTTAGCAGACCATGACATAAACTTTCTAGCAACTGAGAAACCCAAGTTGATAGAGAGAGTGATTAACAAGGGTTCACTGAAGGTGATGAATGATATCGAAGATATTACTAAGTAGTTTACTTGTCGTTGCACTTACTGGATGCTCATTGTTTCCTAAAGTTCAACAGATAGAAACAGTAAAGACTGCTATTGAAAAACCAAAATTGAACTTGTCTGATCCAGATGCTCTAAACTTATCAGAGGTTAAGTGGATTGTTGTTACAAGAGATAATGCTGAACAGATTTTTGCAGAGTTAGAAAAGAGCGGTAAACCTATTGCTCTATTCGGTATGACTACAGATACTTACGAAGCATTGACACTAAATATGAATGATATAAAAGCATATCTAGTGACACAAAAACAAATACTAATAAAGTACCGTGAGTACTACGAAGGAGAAACAGATGGCACAGAAGAAGTGGAATGATTTACTAGTTGGGGCGTTTAAGCGACCAAAGAAATGGCGTTTAGAAAAACCTTTAACATTTTTATCAGGTCTGACTGAAGAAGAAATTAAGCACTTAGATGATTGTGGTGTTGATATTAAGATTACAAAGACTGGTAAGATTACAGTTCCATTAGGATATGTTACTGACTTAGCATCTGTTCCTAGAATTTGTTGGATTGCTATAGCACCATTTGATGTAGCAAGACCAGCAGTTGTACACGATATTCTATATGAAAAGATTAACGCAATGCGACCTCATACAAGTAAGAAAGATTTCGCAGAGTGTAGAAGAATTGCAGACCTAGTATTTCTACAAGGTATGGAAGCAACTGATCCTTTAGTTGCATCTTGGAAGAAATGGTCAGCATATTATGCAGTAAGAATGTTTGGTAGATTTGCTATCAAAAGTTCAGCAAAGAGAACTTGGTAGTATATGTACTTCTTCCTTCTCAAAGCAATCGCAGGTTCTATCGTAGGTGACGCATCTGCAGAGTGGTTCAAGAAAACAAAAATAGGTATTTGGTTCTATGCAAAAGTAGAGCGATTATATAATTGGGCGGCAAAGCGATACGATATCAAGATAGCAACAGTCGAAGAGAAGTTGCTAAAAAAATATCCTAATATGATGAATAGAATAAATATGTTAGAACAACGTATAGCAACTTTAGAGGAAGACGATGGCAGACGAAATCAGAACTGAAATTGAACTTGTCAAGAAAGATATCAATCAACTAAACAACGTGATTGGTAAACTTGATACGGCAATAGATAAACTTTCTGAAGTTGCAACATCAATAAACAAGATGTTGGCAGTTCAAGAAAATAAAATAGAATATCAAGACCGACAGATTGATAAGAATGTCGAGATTATACACGAAAGAATTGAAAAGCATCGTGACGAGGTAACAGTGGAAATTGAAAAATCACATAGAGTGATTATGGATGAAATTCGTAAGTTAAGAGAAGACCAAGCACTTCACCATCAATTGGTAAGTGACCGTCTCCAGCGTTTAGAACAATGGAGATGGATCGTGGTAGGGGGTGCCGCCGTTGGAGGTTGGGCACTTGCAAATATACCATGGAATTTGCTTTTTTAACTTGACAAACACCTTCAACTAGAGTATATTATGTATTATGAACCAATTGACAACAGATTTAGATTATATTCATTCTATATCACACAAACTAAGAAACTTTAAGAAAAAGAAAGATTATCTATATAATTTCTCTTGTCCTGTTTGTGGTGATAGTTCTAAGAAAAAAACTAAAGCAAGAGGGTACTTCTTTCGTGTCAAAGACATGATGTTGTATCGTTGCCATAACTGTGGTCTATCGACTACGTTTGGTAAACTCTTAGAACGTATCGATGCAGAATCCTATAAACGCTATATCATGGCACGATACAGTAACGGCGAAACGAAGCACACAATGCACGATACTGTAGAGTATACATCTGTTAAGATGAAGCAGACAACCCTCCTAGACACCGTTAAAACCGTCTCTAGACTATCTCCTGAGCATCCAGTACGAGACTATCTCAACAAGCGTATGATACCAGAAGAGCAATGGGATGAACTACGATTAGTGAATAAATTCTGTACATTTGTTAATAGAGTTGTACCTGGCACGTTTCAAAACATCAAAGAAGACCACCCTAGACTTATTATACCTTTCTATGATAAGACAGGTAAATGCGTAGGGTTTCAAGGTAGAGCATTCGGTAAAGAAACACCTAAGTATCTTACAATTATGCTAGATGTTGATGCCCCAAAACTATATGGTCTAGATAAAGTAAATTTTACCGAAAAAGTTTACGTTTTAGAGGGTCCTATCGATTCCATGTTTATAGATAATAGTATCGCAATGGCAGGCGCAGATGCATCTGGTCTCGACAAATTATCTTCTACAAATGACTACGTTTTCGTGTATGATAATGAACCACGAAGTCCCGAGATTGTTAAAAGAATGAAACGTCATATTGACAATAATGATGCTATTGTCATATGGCCAGAAAAGATTGGCGAAAAAGATATTAATGATATGATAATGTCTGGAATAAGCAAATCAGAGATTATGAATATTATAAGTAACAACACACATAGAAATCTAAGTGCAAAAATGAGGTTTACAGAATGGAAGAAATGCGAATAGACGATGCCCGAATATCAGTAGTAGATAACTTCTTACTACCTGATGAAATAATTAAATTAAGACAAGACGTACATTCGTTCCCTTGGAACCCTTTTGAGACTGACATATACAAAGGTCAAAAAGTTCAGAGCGGAATGATAGCAGACTTGCCTGTGTCATGGAGACAACATTTAGATGAGCGAATTATTGCTCAAGCAAATGCTATTTCTAAGCAAGACTATAGTATTTTTCGTGGGTATATAAACGCATGGAAATGTGATGAAGTGAGTTTACCTCACTTTGATGGTAATCATACTACTTGTGTAATCTACTGCAATAGAGATTACAATGTGAAGTATGGTGGAGAAACACTTTTTTATGATGACAATGAAGATGTAATACAAGCAGTTTCACCTAAAGCAGGTAGAGCAGTTTTCTTTAATGGATGGATGTTGCATAAAGCAGGTTCATTCAATCGATTGTATCAACATGACTATCGCTACACAGTAGCATATAAGTTGACGATACCAGGCGATGAAGAATATGCTCACTCAGGTGAAGATGTTTTCAATAATATAGGAGTTGATAATGAACGAGTTCACTAAAGGCAATAGAAGAAATCAAGAACCAGGTCACAAGACATTATGGGATGAGACAAGAACAGAACCTTATCTAGAATTTTATGATAATGTTATAACGCAAATGGATTTAGAAGCATTTGATATTAAGACTATGGAGACTAGAGACCTTGCTGAACTTGCTGAGAATGTATTAGAAAATCTGAAACAAACAGATATCAAGTTTCGCAACTATTCTAAAGTACATTTTCCTATGGCGATGATTATGAATTATGAGAGTTATCCAGACCCATTTCACGCAGGAGATGGATTAGTAGTATCAGTGATGATGAGTAGGTATTGGAATAAAACATGGGGTGGTGAGATAATTACTTATCACGATACTGAACCAGAAGATATTGTATCAGCATTTCCTGGTCGTATCTATGTCAGTCATGGAACACCTTGGGTTAGAATACAACAACCAAATATAAAAGCAGAAATAGAATTAGAAATTTTACAGTTTAGATTAGCAAATTAGGGAGCAGTTATGGTATCAGATAAAATTAGTGTCGTAAAGAGTGACGGCAGAACGGAATCACTAGACATTAGAAAGATACAGAAGATTACACAAGAAGCGTGTGAAGGTCTATCTGGTGTATCTTCATCACAAGTAGAGATGAATTGTGGCATTCAATTCTATGATGGTATTGAAACTTCTGATATTCAGAAAATCCTAGTTAAGTCATCTGCAGATTTGATTGATTTAGATAATCCTAACTATGAATACGTTGCCGCACGTTTGCTATTGTATGGACTACGAAAAAATGTATTTCAAGAGTTTGACTATCCTGTATTGATAGACCATGTTAGACATAACATTGACCGTAATGTTTATGACAAAGATTTGCTAACTTATTACGATGATGATGAGTGGGCAAAACTAGATGGTATGATAAATCATAAGCGTGACTTAGATTTCACATATGCTGGTCTACAACAAGTAGTAGACAAGTATCTAGTTCAAGACAGAAGCAGTGGTGATATATACGAAACACCACAGTTTATGTATATTCTTATTGCCGCAACTTTGTTTGCACAGTATCCAAAAGAAACGAGATTACAATATGTTCGAAGATATTATAATGCAATTTCGCAATTTAAAATCAATATTCCTACACCTGTTATGGCGGGTGTGCGGACTCCTATTCGCCAGTTTGCTTCTTGTGTACTGGTCGATGTTGATGATACTCTTAACTCCATATTTAATTCTGACAGTGCTATTGGTTATTATGTCTCGCAACGAGCAGGAATCGGTATCAACGCAGGTCGAATTAGGGGAATCAATGCAAAAATTAGGGGTGGAGAAGTTCAACATACTGGTGTTATTCCTTTCCTCAAAAAGTTCGAAGCAACTGTACGATGTTGCACACAGAATGGCGTCAGAGGTGGGTCAGCGACTACACACTTCCCTATCTGGCATAAAGAAATTAGTGATATCATTGTACTCAAAAATAACAAAGGTTCTGAAGATAACAGAGTAAGAAAGTTAGACTATTCTATTCAGTTGTCAGAACTCTTCTATAAGAGATTTTTGAACAGTGAAGATATCACTTTGTTTTCGCCTCACGATGTACCTGGATTATATGAAGCATTCGGTACGACAGAATTTGATGCGTTGTATGAGAAATATGAGAGAGCATATTCTGTACCTAAGAAAACTGTACCAGCAAGAGAATTGTTTATCAACATTCTCAAAGAACGTGCAGAGACAGGTCGTATATATCTTATGAATATTGACCATACAAATACACACAGTTCATTTCAAGACAGAGTGTATATGTCAAATTTGTGTCAAGAGATTACTCTGCCTACTAAACCTATTCAGCATATCGATGATGAAGATGGTGAGATTGCATTGTGCATTCTATCTGCAGTAAATGTGGGTAGTCTAAAATCTACTGATGAATTAGAAGACTTATGTGAACTTGCGGTTCGTTCTCTTGATGAGATTATTGACTATCAAAAGTATCCAGTACTTGCCGCAGAGAAGTCTACTAAAGCAAGACGTAGTTTAGGAGTTGGATATATAGGTCTAGCACACTACCTAGCAAAGCATCGTGTGAAGTATGATGATGCAAAAGCACATGAGATTGTTGATGAGTTGTCAGAGAGTTTTCAGTATTTTCTATTGAAAGCATCTAACGAATTAGCACAAGAGAAAGGTGCTTGTGAGTTATACAACAGAACAAAGTATGCTCTAGGCATATTACCTATCGACACTTATAAGAAAGATGTTGATGACATTGTAAATAGAAAGTTAAGTCGTGATTGGATTACTCTACGCAAGAACATTAAGTCACACGGTCTCAGGAACTCAACTCTGTCCGCACAGATGCCATCAGAGAGCAGTTCCGTTGTGTCAGGAGAAACTAACGGAATCGAACCTCCTAGAGGATATCTGTCCGTTAAAAAGTCAAAAAAAGGGACTCTTAAACAGATTGTTCCGCAGTATTCTACATTAAAGAATGCTTATACTTTGTTATGGGATATGCCTTCAAACGAGGGGTATATCAAAGTAGTAGCAGTGATGCAAAAATACTTTGACCAAGCAATCAGTGGTAACTGGTCATACAATCCAGAGAACTACGAGAATAACGAAGTGCCAATCTCAGTGATGGCACAAGACTTATTGACAACTTACAAGTATGGTTGGAAGACTTCATATTATCAGAATACTTACGATGGTAAGACTGATGATGATGTAGAAGTTTTACCAGAAAAAGCATTGACAAATACACAAGAAATGATGTATAATAAAGACAATGAAGAAGAAGCGTGTGACGCTTGTGCAATATAGGAGCAACAAAAAGAAATGGTAAGCGTATTTAATCAGAAGAAAATAGACTACACGAAACAACCAATGTTCTTTGGTGAGGACCAAGGAATGCAGAGATATGATGAATTTAAGTATCCTATCTTTGATAAGTTGACACAGAAGCAGTTAGGATTCTTCTGGAGACCAGAAGAGATTTCGTTGCAGAAAGACCGTAATGACTATAATGAGTTGCGTCCTGAACAAAAGCATATCTTCACATCTAATCTGAAGTATCAGATTTTACTTGATAGTGTACAAGGTAGAGGTCCTGCATTAGCATTCATGCCTTACTGTTCTATACCAGAACTAGAAGGTTGTATTATTGCATGGGACTTCATGGAGACAATTCATAGTCGCAGTTATACATACATGATTAAGAACTTGTACAGTCACCCATCAGATGTATTCGATACAGTAATTGATGACGTACATATCATGGAACGTGCAGATAGCATTACAAAGTGTTATGATGACTTCATCAACTATGCACAGAGATATCAAGTGACTGGTGAAGGTACTACAAAAGAATTAAAACGTCTACTATGGAGAGCATTAGTAACAGTTAACATTCTTGAAGGTATACGTTTTTATGTATCATTTGCTTGTACATTTGCATTCGGTGAATTGAAGTTGATGGAAGGCAGTGCAAAGATTATATCTTTTATTGCAAGAGATGAAAGTCAACATCTTGCGATATCGCAACATATAATTAAAGCATATAAGAATGCTGAACAAGATAAAGAGATGCTTGAAGTTATCAAAGAAGAAGAACAATTCATGTACGATATGTATCGTCAAGCAGTAGATGAAGAAAAGAAATGGGCACAGTATCTTTTCAAAGATGGATCAATGATTGGTCTTAATGAGAAGTTATTGTCAGATTATGTCGAGTGGGTCGCTAATAAAAGAATGAAAGCGATTGGACTTGACCCTATCTATCCGATTAAACCAGGTGACAATCCATTACCTTGGACAATGCACTGGTTAAATAGTAGTGGTTTGCAAAATGCACCTCAAGAAACTGAAATCGAATCCTATGTCATTGGAGGAATTAAGCAAGATGTTGAGACGGATACATTTAAGGACTTCAAGTTATAGGAGAGAAAATGTCGAAACAAAAACAATACCACTGTACAGATTGCGAAGCAGAATTTAAGATATCGCATAACATGGACGAAGACTATTATAAGATAGAAATGTGTCCATTCTGTGGTGCAGAGGTAGAACAAGAATTAGATTTTGAAGAGGATTAGAATATGAACTTAAATGATTATGAAGAATTTGTCAGTACTGTGACATCAGAAGAGAGTAATGAAACTTTTGCAATGACAAAGCGTATTGAGAAAATGTCAAGTGAGAATGTTAATTTTGCATTGCTACTTACGGGTGCAATGGGTATGAGTAGTGAAGGAGGCGAGTTTGCAGAAATTGTTAAGAAGTGCTTGTTCCAAGGTAAACCCCTTGATACAGACACACAATATCATCTCAAGCGAGAACTTGGTGATGTTATTTGGTATTGGATTAATTCATGCCGAGCATTGGGTCTCGACCCTAACGAAGTGATTAAAGAGAACGTATTCAAACTAGAAAGTCGATATCCTGGCGGTAAGTTTGATGCATATTTTAGTGAAAACAGAAAACAAGGAGACTTATAATGATAAAAACTATTTTAGTAATAACTGCAGTTATTGCTTTATCTGCTTGTAACTATGCTAATGCAAATGAAATTGGTAGAGTTGCAGTAAGTGACGTTAATAAAACAATCATCAACAAAGAACCATATCAAGTAGAAGTGTGTACAAATCAAACAGTGCGTAATGATACTACAGGTGATATGATTGTTGGTGGACTAATTGGTGGACTCATCGGCAATCAAATTGGTAAAGGTGGGGGTAAGAACGCCGCTACTGGTATCGGTGCATTGACAGGTGCAATTATTGCAAACGATAAGAACGCTGGTTCAAGAAATCAACGAGTGTGCAATCTAGAAACTAGATACAATGAAAGTCAAGTCACAGTATACAGTCATTCTATTGCGTCATTCGAATATAATGGACGATCCTACTCTCTCAGTTTTAAGAAGTAGTGCGTACAATGTACGCTGGTATTGACTATTCATTAAGCAGTCCAGGTATATGCATATCAACCTCAGAAGAGATGAAGTTTGATGACTGTAAGTTTTTCTTTCTAACATCGAAGAAGAAGTATGAGGGTACCTGGAAGAATATCTATGGTGACTTGCATAAACCATGGACTACACCTGAAGAGAGATATCACAATATATCTACATGGGCATTGAGTATTCTGCGACACGAATATGAAACTATCACAATCGAAGACTATTCAATGGGGTCAAGAGGTCGTGTATTTCATATAGGTGAGAACGCAGGTATTCTAAAGTATAGATTATGGAGAAACAAACACGAAATTACTACACTATCACCTAGTTCAGTTAAACAGTTTGCTACAGGCAAAGGTAATGCTAATAAAGATAAGATGTATGAAGCATTTTTGAGTGAGCATAAATATGATATAAGAGAGGTCATGGGACAAGACACTTTAGATAGTCCTGTTACTGATATCGTAGACGCTTATTACGTCTGTAAAGCAGGAATTAATATATGATACTAATATTCTTAACTTTTCTATCGGCATTGTCAATCTCAGCAATCGCCGCATTATATTCACTACTAGGACTTGCCGCTATCTTTAGTGCGGCAAAACTACCTGTGTTACTTATGGGTGGTGTATTAGAAGTAGGTAAACTTGTAACTGCAACGTGGTTATATCACAACTGGAAAAAGACACCTATACTACTTAAATCGTATTTGTCTATCTCAGTTGTAGTTCTAATATTTATAACCTCAATGGGAATCTTTGGTTTTTTATCAAAAGCACACATTGACCAGACAATCACAGTAGGTGATAATTCTTTAGAAATAACACAAATAGAAACTCGTATTGATAGACAAGAAAAGCGTGTAGATGATGCAGAACTTGTCATATCACAGTTAGATAATCAAATACAAACACTCATCGAATATGACAGAATACGAGGTGATGATGGGTCTATTGCTACAAGAGAAAAGCAGAAAGATGAACGTGCAGAACTAAACAGTATTATTGATAGTTCTATGGAAGAGATAGCAACTCTTAATAAACAGAAACTTGTATTAAGCAAAGAACAAATAGAACTAGAAGCAGAAGTTGGTCCACTTAAATATATTGCAGAACTTATCTATGGTGATGATGCGAAAGACCATTTTGATGAAGCAGTTCGTTGGGTTATTCTATTGCTCATATTTGTATTCGACCCTCTTGCAGTCTTACTTTTGATAGCGGCAAATCAGTCGTTAAGAGAGATAAGAAGAGTAAAGATTGATAATGAGAATATTACAAACTTTACGGAGGTTGATAGCAATGATATTGAAACCGTACAAACGCCGGAGACACAAGAATCCAATACAGAGACCGAGAGTAAACCTGATGAAATTAAAACAGAGAATACAACAGTCGAAGAAGAAACCTCTGAAGTAAAAATGATAGTCACAGAAGATGAACGTGAGTTGTGGGAGAAGTTTAAGACAAGAACTGAAACTCCAGTAGAAAACTCAGGTATCAAAAAAGTTGACTATATAGAAGAGCAACAAAGGAAAACATAATGTTAGAAATGATAGCGGCAGGTGTATTAGCACACGGAATATACCATAAAACTATGGGTATAATGCATGACGAAAATGAAGTAAATCATGTCGAAATGGTTATGCCAGTTCAAACAAATAAACCTACTGACCAAGACCAAAGTCAAGTATCATTTGTTTTTGAAGTGTGCAATCCTTCTTGTGATAACTAAAAGGAGTTAAGATGCACGAATATAAAGCGACTATGCTTAGAATTGTTGACGGAGACACAGTAGACGTTGACATAGACTTAGGGTTTGGCGTATGGTTACGCAAACAGAGAATTAGACTATATGGTATGGATACGCCAGAAAGTCGTACAAGAGATTTAGAAGAAAAACACTACGGCAATCTTGCAAAGAACTTTATCAAAGACAGACTGCCTGTAGGTACAGTATTTAAGATTAGAACAGAGAAAGATAGTAAAGGTAAGTTTGGTCGTATTCTAGGCATACTATTAGATAGCAATGATGTATCATTAAACGATACTATGATTGCACAAGGATATGCAGTACCCTATCACGGACAATCTAAAGAAGAAATTGAAGAGCAACATCTAGAAAATCGCAAAATACTTGCATCAAAAGGTTACGCATACGACTTTAACGTGGATAAATAGTACCATGACACATAGACTTTCAAACCATAACGCTAGAGTTATAGACTTTAAGCGTAGTAGCGATGATAAAGAATTTCCTGCAGAGATACGCTCGTATCCTAATCGCTTTGTAGAAACTCTAGTGGGTCAGACTATCACAGTTGCATGGAATGATGCAGAAGACGGATTTACTAATAAAACAGTAGTACTAACATGGGATAAAACTTCAAGCGATCCTTGGGATTGGAAGAATGACACATTTGAATGTACGTTTGTTATACCTGAGGTCACGCAAGAAGTAGATATGCAGAGTCCACGAAGTACCAGTCCAATATTGACAAAAGGTACACAGATGGAAGTCACAACAACAAAATAATCCCATTATTACCGTCTTTTTACTTGACAAACATATATTATTGTAGTATAATGTATATGTAAGATTGAGAATAAGGAGATATATTATGTTAGCATATTGTGATAAGATAGCAGATACAGTGAGAAAATCACTGTTGAAGTACGATCCTGATGGTATTATCGGGTTGATTGAACCAACACAGTGGGATTTACATCCTACAGAAGGTTACTTTCAGTCAACTAAAAAGACTATTGAGATGTGTGATATGAATGGTAAGAAATACGTTATAACTATCGCTGAAAAGTAATATATATAATATACTGCCCCACTTGCTAGGACTCTTAGAGACAAGCAGAAGTGGCGACTAGAGTTTCTGCCATTGCGGCACAGTTCTACTAGTCTTAATGTGAGAAAACTGAACGATGCTGGTGCTTTTTTGCATATTTTTTTCACCTTATAAATTTAAAAAATATGCACTTTTACCCTTGACAAGAGAAAGAACCTGTGCTATAATGATAGTATAATTAATAATGAAATAAGGTGAAAATTATGAATAATGTGAAAAATAAAATCCCAGAAATATGTGGGTGGGTCGGAATGATCCTAATACACGGAGCAACTGCTCCAACATCTATCTCAGTTCTAATGGGTTGGTCGACTAATCTACCTCCATTGAACTTCATACTACTAGTATGGTTAGGACTATTCTTGTTCTTAGTGAGAGCAATCTATGCAAAAGATACGCTATACATTGTATCAAATGCAATAGGATTTGCACTAAACTCTTTACTACTAAGTTTGATAGCATTTAACGGAATTTAATGCTTGACACAGTTATGATGTTGTGTTATAATGATAATATAATTGAGAGGTAAATGATATGGATTATGTTGAAGCAAATGATATTCTTGATGAGTTAACACTAATTATGTTGCACGTTCCATCTAGTTCGCCAGAGTTTACTACTATTGTAAAACGTATGGCGAAATTGCAGATATTTATTCAAGAGTATGATAAATGGGCAGATGAGCAGTCGGCGAAGTGGGACTATCTCAATAAATATGAACAAGGTATCGCTAATGTATAAATGCTCATCATGTGGTAGCGATTGTAAGGCAGATGAATTCAGTTGCTATAAATGTGATACTTGTATAGATTGTGGCGATTGTAAATGCGAAGGAGACTATGATGAAAGTGCGGACTATGGCGATAACGATTACGGACAAAACGGATTCGTACCCAGGAAACACTGACTTAGTAACACTACTTGCTAGAGCGATTTGGCAAATAGAAACTGATGGTGGGTTTATAGGTAACGGTAATACTGGTTATCGTGGGGATTCTGCACATGGTGTACAGTCTACAAAAGACAAGGTCGCACATTACTATAATAATCCTGTCGAACTAGGTGTTGAAGAAGCAATCTATGATGAAGCACATAAGATTGTAAAATACTTTCGTGAGATGTCAACGCCAACAAAAGACTTCATATTAGAATGTCACAACATAGCACAAGAACCTCAAGTATCTATGAAGAAGATTGGGTTCGTAGTCGCTATGGTACCTACATATCGTAAAACAATAGAAATACAAAATTACAATAAAGAATACGAGAACAGTGACTATGTTGGTGTTGCAGGTAAGAGACAAAATTTCTTTGTCAAGTTCTTAGAGAAAAGATTTATACCTAACAATGATAGTTATCTATATACGTTCATTGACCGAAGAAAGAACCTCATTAAAACATGGGTCACTTCAGACAAGAATGAAGCATGGGAATGGAATGTCAACGACTGTATTGACTTAGATGCATTTGTACGAAAGCACGAAGCAAACAAGTTCAGTGGTCTAAGAGAGACATACATCAACAGAATTAAATTGATTGAGAATAAAGGTAGCACAACATGATTGAAGTATACACTAAAGACGGGTGTGTATTTTGCACTAGAGCAAAAGCACTCGCAGAAGAAAGTGGTTATGAGTATAAGATTATTCATATGCCAAGAGATATAAGCAGAGAAGACTTGATGGCGAAATTCCCTACAAGTAGAACTATGCCCATAATAACTATTGACAATGAGAACGTAGGAGGGTATAATGAACTTAAATACATTATTGAAGAGAGGAAAGCAAATGACGAATTATAGTAAGGAGAATATCATCGTGCGTGAAGAATTGTTAGAAGATTTACATGAGGGTGTTGTCAAGGTGACGTTTACTAAGAAAGATGGTACAGAGCGAGTTATGAACTGTACACTAGTACCTTCATATCTACCTGAAGCATATCGAACTGATGTGCGTGATGATGAAGATAAAAAGGTCAATGAGAATGTTCTTGCAGTGTGGGATACTGATGCTGATGGTTGGCGTTCATTTCGTCTTGATAGCGTCAAGATTGCGTATCTAGTTGATCCCTCTGTAGAAGTAGAAGGTCATCCTGTATGAGTGATGAGATGCTAGATGTTCCTGAATTACTCAAGCGTGAGAAAGACAAGGCACTAGGTAATCGCATTCATAGACCTGCAAGGTATGAGCAAAAACTCATCCGTGTGCGTGATGATGGTACTAAAGTGTATATGTTTCAAATAGTCGAAGAAGCACACTATATCAATGAAGATGGGTCTAAGACTTACGAAGGTGCCAATAAAAAGACCGAATGGGTTATGTCTAAGTTTGTACCAAAGGTCAAACGTAGAGATATACATACTACTATAGACAAAGAAATCTTCAAAGCGATTGATAATCTAAAGTATGCTAAGAAAAGACTAGTCATTGCAGAAGTACGAAGAGTGATGTTATTAGACGATAACATTGTAGACAAATTGCCGAAGAACCTCGGCACATCAATCTCTAGACGAATTGGTCATCTTGTAGATAAAAGAAATCTTGCTTATGAACAACAAACAAAAGCAAGACGAGTGTTAGTAAAGGGTAAGTATAGGTATGTCGGATAACGTGATTGAATTCCCTAAGGTAAATAAACCTGAAAATGACAATACTGACGATAGTATGGATGCAGTACATAATATTATCGAAGATATGCAACAACAAAAAGTTTCAGACATGAGTAACTATCTTGCAGAAAGTATTCTTATGGCAGGTGCTAAAGAGATGGTTGCTAATGGCGTAGATGTAAGTGATCCTGAGTTTCTAAAAGATTATGCATTTGCTCTTGAAGCAATACGAAGTTGTCTTTATCGTCATGGTAAAGTGCATCACGACTTTCAAGATTTAGTTGATAGATATTGCAAGTTTACATTGAAGAAGAACCGTGCTGGTGAAATAGCACAAGTTGGTCTTGAACTGCTGATGCAAGAGTTAGAAGAAGATGAGGATAACACTTGACATTTGCATATACCTGTGATATAATATATACTTAATAATGATAGAGAGAATATTATGATTTTAGTTGACTTAAACCAAGTGATGATTTCAAACCTTATGATGAACCTTCAAGGTAATCAAGGCGCAGTAGATGAAAATCTAGTGCGTCATATGGTGTTCAACTCACTACGAATGTACAAGCAGAAGTTTAACAAGCAATATGGCGACTTAGTTATTTGTTGCGATGATATGAACTACTGGCGCAAAGACATATTTCCTTTCTATAAAGCATCACGAAAGACTGACCGTGAGAAGAGTCCATACGATTGGAATGAAATCTTTACTGCATTGAATAATATTCGTGAAGAGATAAAAGAGAATGCGCCATATAAAGTCATTCAAGTAGAACGTGCAGAAGCAGATGATATCATTGGTACGATATGTCACGAACTTGGTCAGCAACTAGGGGGCGACCCTATTCTTATTCTATCAGGCGATAAAGACTTTCAACAGTTACAAGTGTATAGTAATGTCACGCAGTTCTCGCCTATCTTAAAGAAGTTTCTGAAGTGTAATGACCCTACTGGTTATCTATTCGAACACGCTATCAAAGGTGATAGAGGTGATGGTGTACCAAACATCTTATCTGAACCTGATGTATTCGTAAATGGTGGTAGACAGAAACCTATCACTAAGAAGAAGTTGAAATCATATGAAGAAAATCATCCTACTGATAATGAAAGATTTACGACTAATATGCAGTTAGTCAATTTAGAACTCGTACCTGATAATATAAAAGCATCTGCTTTAGAACAACTATATAGTACTGTACAAGGCAGTAAGCGTAAACTATTAGACTTGTTTATTGCAAAGCGAATGAATTTATTAATAGAAAGTATTGAAGAGTTTTAATATGAAAGAATTTATATTAGTCATTAGTATGTGGGGTAACGATGGTGCAACTGACCACTACATAGGACAAATTTCACTACAACAACCATTTTCAGAAGCACAGTGTAATATGCTCATAGAAGATAAGATGTGGGCGAGTAGTTACGATAACGACCACTATCATATGAAAGGTCACTGCTTTCCAGCAGAATGTGCAGGAAAAGAGACCTGCTAATGAATATATTATCACTTCACTTAATCAATCACGATGCAAATGTGACATACTACTCTGACGAAACAGTTGTCAATGGTAAGAAGTCAACGTATCTCAATATAGAACGTGTCAAAGGTATCAAGAAATATCACTATTACAAATGGGACTTTGCTAAGTTAGCAGATGACTTAGAAGGTATGGGTGTGCCATTAGAATTAGATGCTATTGTTGTAACTGTCGGTGAACAGACTGGTACAGAGCAACAAGAGATACTAATGGACTGGCGATATCCAGATGATGAACAGATACTAGAGATTACTGAAAGACAGTTTGAAAACGTATTTGAGAACTTACCTTATCGTGCTAAGAAATACTACAGATGCGAACATCACTATGCACATTATATGAATGGCGTATGGTTGTATGGTTCAGATAGTGGACTTGTCATCGATGGTTGTGGTGACTATGGTGTGCATATAAGCGTATATAAAGGTCGTGAAAGAGTACTTAAATATACTCAAAAAGATATGTGTTCAATAGGCGATTTATATTATGATACCTCTGCAGACCTACTTGGTCGAGGTGATAAGAGAGAATGGGGTAATTCATTTGCAGATAGAAGTGGTAACTTCATGGGTCTTATCTCTTATGGTAAAGTGAATGAGACATATGCAAATCATCTAAGACAATATGAACTCACAGAGTTTGTAGGTGAAGCATTCAATAAGAACAAATATTTTCAAAAAGCAGGATTGACTGACAGACAACTATACTTTGGTCATGGTCAGAAAGCAATAACTGATGATGGTCGTGGTAGCACANCTGATAGTGAGTATTCNTGGTCTATGGTTCATGTGCATAAAGATGGNCATCCATACGTTGTTCAGTGGCATCTCGACTGGTTTCGCACAGTGCAAACAGTACTAGCAGANAAACTAGTACAATTTTGTGCAGAGCATTTCAAACATGATGAAGATTTCGTATATAGTGGCGGCGTTGCACACAATGTTGTCGTTAACGAAGTTTTGAGTGCTATGTTCACTAACATGAAAATCCCTCCTAGCATAGGTGATGAAGGTCAAAGCATCGGATCGATGTATGCGTTACTAGACCACTTAGGTATCGAAGCAGATGATTGTCCTACTACTAATTGGCAACGTGAAGATATACCTATGATGGACGACCAGACAGTAGCAAATGTAGCAGATATGTTAATACATGATAAAATCATTGCAGTATGTCAAGGAGAAAGTCATGTAGGTCCAAGAGCATTAGGAAATCGTTCATTGTTGTATCTGCCTAATCGCAAGTATGCCGCACACTATTTGAATGAACGTAAAATCAAACAACGTGAGTGGTGGCGCCCATATGGAGTGATGATACTAGAAGAATATATCTCACAGTACTTTGAGACAGATACATTATCACCACATATGCTTCATACGGCAAAACCTACTGCATTAGGTAGAGAAGCAATGTCTGGCGTTATACATACAGATGATACAGTTAGATATCAGACGATAGGACAAGAAGGTCCATATAGAAAACTATTAGAACGATTACAAGATTTAGGATGTCCACCTATAGTGATTAATACATCACTCAACGCACCTGGTAAACCCATGTGTCATACAATAGGTGATGTAAAGTCATTCGCAGATGAGTATGGTCCTGATTGCGTAGTGATTGGTGATGAAATGTATATGACTAATCACAGAGGAGTATTATGGTCAAGCAACTAAGAAGATACGAGAGACCTTTAATTAAAGATGGCACTCATAGATATATGGGTCCATCAATCTATAAAGGTGTACTCACAGACAAAGTATTCAAGACGATGTGTGATATGGTTAAACAGTCACAAGAAAGCGTTAAAGATATGCTATGTCACACGACAACCGAAAACAATAGAATAGAGTTTCAAGAGAAACCTGAACACTATGAAGCACTAGAAGAAATATTTACACACGTTTCAAACTTTACACAAGCAACATAATTCTATAGACTACAGAGATGTTGATGAGTTAGATTTAGAGAATGTATGGATGAACGTGCAACATGAAAATCAAACGATTGGACAACATACACACGAAGAGACCGAATACTCATTCGTAATATATGTAAAGAACACACTACTTGATCCATCTGCTGGTCATGTATATGAAGATAGAAGCGTCAATGATCCTCAAGACGGTATGATTGAATGGCGATACGGCGAGACACATTTCTTGTCGCCTAATCGTATGTTACACTTTCCTGTTGAAGGTGAAATAGTAATATTTCCTGGTTGGTTAGAGCATATGGTACACCCATTCAAGGGTAAGAACCATGAGCGTATCAGTGTAGCAGGCAATATAAATAGCAGTAGATAAACAATGGAGTTATAATGCAAAAGTTCGTACCTGAGATACTACAACAAGTGAATGATGCTAAGACAAAGGCAGAGAGAATTCGACTGCTAGAAGCGAACAACATAAGACCTATTCGCAATATGTTAGCATTGAATTTTGACAAGAACATAGAAATAGACTTACCAGAAGGTGCGCCACCATATAGTCGTGACGAAAAAGAACCAATTGGTATGTCTAATGCTTCTCTATTTGTCATTGGTAGAAGACTAGCAAGATGCTTGAAGTCTGACCCACTACCTAAGACACGCAAAGAAGCAGTGTATATACAGATTTTAGAGGGAGTACATTGGCAAGAAGCAGATTTACTCAATCTAATTAAAGATAGGAAGATGGAAGAAAAGTTTCCTAACATCACTAGAGAGATAGTGCGTAAAGCATTTCCTACTCTACTTACTGATGTGCAACCTAATCAATTTACTAAGGAGAAATAGACTATGAAAGAAATATTTGAACTAGACGATATGGTTCGTGAATTCAAACTAGAGTTTACGACATTTAAAGAAAAAGGTAATAAGTCTGCTGGCACAAGAGCAAGAAAGAAGTTGTCAGAGTTAGCAAAGTTCTGTGCTACAGTGCGTAAAGAAATCCAAGAGTCCAAGAACAATCCGGAACCTACTGTCTAATGATAGAAGTGTTTGATGATTTGTTAGATAAAGACACTTTCGACACTATCAATCGTGTCGTTAGTGACCCTTTATTTACTTGGATGTATAACTCAAACACATTAACGGGTTTTGATATACCTGACGATAAAGACGTACCACAGATGGTCAGATGCATTATGTTAAACACAGGTGCAGAAGAACATACAGATACAGAGACACAAATACTCAACGAGTACATTAAGAAGTATCCAGAGTTTTATAGCATAGCAGAGAAAGCAATAGAACGTAGTGAACAGTTGTTCTCAGGTATAGATAGTTTTTTACGCATCAAGTGTAATATGACTATGCCTTTTTTTAACGCACCAACATTTAATCCTCCTCATTGTGATACAGATGGTGAGGGATACAAGTCATTAATATTTTATTTGAATGACAGTGATGGTGATACGTTCTTCTTTGGCGAAGATAATAGAACAGTAACGCCAAAAGCAAATAGAGGTGTATTTTTCGATGCATATCATAAGCATTCGTCATCATCACCTAAACAGACAAGACGAAGACTTATAGTAAATTCAGTCTTCAAACCTATATCAGGAGAATAGTATGGATGCAATTACTCACACAATTATCGCTTGTTTAACGATTTACATATCGTTTAGAATAGGCAGGTCAATGTCAACTAAAGGGGCAATACAGAAGTATACAAAACACCTTGAAGATGAAGGTTATGTGTATATTGAAAAAATGAGGGATGGCGGATATGAATTCATCAAACACTGGAAAAGACAAGAGGACAACACCTGATATTGCACAACTTGCAAAAGATGTAATAACTAAACACTACACTCAACGTCAATGGGACAGAACAGTAGGCATCGGTAAAGTACCGAACGAGTATAAGGAGACTGGTCAAGATGACAGTACAAATAACAGAGAAAGCGAAGAGTTACCTAAAAGAAGTAGGTAAACCTAACGTGTTTCTATCAGTAAAAGGTGGAGGTTGTTCAGGTTTTCAATATGTGTGGGATACAACTGAAGACACACCCACAATAGAGAACCTTGTGGTAGACCCCATAGCAGAGATGTATGTGCTAGGTTGTACAGTCGATTATGTGACTGAACTAGGTGGGTCGTATCTCAAAGTCTCTAATCCTAATGCTACTGCATCGTGTGGGTGTGGTGAGAGTTTTGCAGTCTAGTTAGCAAGAGGGTTATCTAATGCTCTCTGTAACTTCTTATTTAATCTATCTTCTAAATCTTTCAGTTGTCTATCAACATCAGTAGTAACTCTATCACGCTTATTATCGAAGCGTTGGTCAGCAATGTCTATCATCTCACGAACATCTGCTTCAACTTCTTTGATATCATCTTCAACCTCATCAACGACCTTCTCTATACGAGTTAAATCATCTCTTACGCTGTGCTTGATATCTCTTGCATAACCTACGGACTCCGTGATGGACTCTTTGATTATTGCTAATTCTTCTTTGAACAGCGTGACTTCTTCAGTCACTAGTCTCATGTCATTGTGTACTAAAGCGAGTTTCTTATCGAATTCTGATAAGTCCGGCGCAACGTATTCATCTATCTTTGCTTCCATTGCGGTATACCTAGAGAATAGTTCAAAACCACCCCATAATCCACCGCCGAGCATAGAGATAAGTGGTATAATCAACATCAGTTTACCGCCTCTTATCTTTGCTCCTGCTAGTTCTATTTCTGCCATTTTAGTCTCCTTATTTGTATTGCATATCTACCATTTTTTCATGTAGAATTTGTTGTGCTAGTCCGTTTAACAGTCCACTATTACTATCGCCCATTTGTTCTGTGCTGTAGGGTATCTCAGACGCACCTAAGTCACCACCAGGCATCTTATAACGATATGCACCGAACCCTTGATTGAAGTTAATCAATGCTAGTGCTAGGTTCTGTGCTTCAATTTGTTGTTCTAAAGACACCGCCAGTGCTAGTCGCTCAGTCATTTCTGCCGATTTCTTTGCAATGATATTTTTAACTTTAGATTTCTTGCTAGACTTCTTATCGTTGTCTTTCTTTTTATCTTCTTTTTGTTGTTCGACCTCTGCTTCTTCAGTTTCAGTCTCCTCTACTACTATGTCTTCAGGTGCTTGTTCCTCTTCAATAGGTTCTTCTACTAGTTCTTCAGTAGTTTCTTCTTCAATCTCTTCTGGCGCCTCATCTATCTCACGCTCATCAATCTCATCATCGGTGCTTTCGGGTAGTTCTAGCATAGTAATCTCTGTTTCTTCTTCTGGCGCCTCATCTGGTATCTCTACAATCTCTATCTCAACAGGCGCTATATCAATTTCTGGTATAGCGAAGTTAAAATCATCAAATTCAAATGAAATGATATCATCAACGATACTATCGCCAGTCACATCAGGTGTATCAAACGAGAAATCACCTGATATATCATCAGTACTACTATCGATAGCGTTTGCAATATCGTATCCCGGACAACCTGGATCGTATGTAGCGTCTACTGAGCATTGAAAGTTATACTCTTGATTACCAAGTGCTTCAGCATAACCATCACATAGAGGGTCAGATAGAGGTTGTGCTTCACATATAGATGCATTCTCAGGTACCCATACAGGTTGACTACCTTCTTCAGATGTCCAATAGTACCCACCATCTACTCTTGCATTGTGCAGAAAGTACTGCTTATACTGATTTTGTTGCAAATCACCTACAGTACCTACGAATATCTGATGGTTCTTTATGTCTAATTTTGTGTAATTGTATGCTATATCGCCATCAGGTCTGATAGTCAAGTCGAATGTATTCTCTGTATTAGTGTCATAGTACTCCATGACATTTTCCCAAAAGTAACGCTGAAATGTCTCATCACCTTGTATATAAAACTTACCTTGACCATTACGTTGTATCAAGTCAGTCAGAAAGGGTGATATAGAGAAGTTCAACGCATTCAAATTGCGATTAAGAATATAGTTCTGATTGCCTGTTGCAGTACCATTCAATAGACCTTCTACATCAGGTCCACTGCAACATAGACCATATGAAGTATTAGTATTAGGGTGTACAAACATAACTACGCCATTACTGAACATGAATGACGTAGTAAAATTCTGTCCGTAGAAAGGGAATGCGAAGTCTAAAGGGACTTCAACATAACCGTCATCTGATATAGTGACTTCTTCTTTGACTGGATCAGCAAGACTGCTATAAGAGTAGAAGCAGAAGACCCAAGGCACCAGCGCCAAACAGACCGCCTTTAACCATTGCTTTTGTTTCATCGTTGTCCTTCATATGTTGAGGTCGTAGTTCAGGATATGTGTCCCATAGAGTTTTTGCTTCTTCACCGATTTTACCCATAAACGGGCAAGGTGTACCTGCCATTTCCATTGCTGAAAATACTCTCTCATCTTGACACATATTTGACACGGCCGCTACCTTCATACCCATATCGTAGAGGACTTTTGATAGTTTCAAACGCTCACAGTTCATATCTCTTACTGCTGAACCGCCTGATATGCCAAGAACTTGTGTCTGCACTGCACCACTAAAACCAATGGTACATACATCTGAATTTGAGTTGTTGATACTAGGCGATATCGCACTAGGTGGTGGAGACTTCACCGTAGTCTCTGTCTCTCCTTTAGAATTCACAGTGCTATTAGTAGTGGACTCAGTGACGATTGGATCGGCAGAGAATGCAGTCGTAGATAGCAGAAACATAACGAATACAGATAATATAATTCTATACATCGTTGATTCCTTCTTATTATAGTAATGCTCTAGCGTCATTACAAAGATATTTATATACTGCCGTCAACATATTGACAGTAAATAATAACTAATTACCAATTAAATTTGACAAAACATAGTGTCAATTATACGTTTCGATGATAATTTGACTAAATACTTGCAAGAAAGGTGCAAATGATGATACACGCATTCATGTTAATGGTAGTGATAGGCACAGGTCCTCATCGTCAACTGCAACCTGATTCCATGTATTTTCGTGATATCAACGACTGTCTCTACTATGCAAGAAAGATACCACAGAAGTTCAGTAACTTTGAATCCTATGTTGATCCGAAAGACCGTGTCGTTGCATACTGTAAACCAGTCAAGATACAAGACGGAGTACACATATATGACCATTGAGAGCAAGACAATGGCGATTAAAACAGCAATAGCATCATTCAAGAAAAGACATATATATCTGTATCAGAGTGGTGATACACTGCATCAGCACCAAAAGCAACAGCATAAACCTATCACAGAAGACAATGTTGCTCAAGTAAAGAACGACATAGACAAAATGTCAGACGAGGAATATCATGCATACCGTAACCGTGAACCGACTAGAAGAAAATAACATCGAACAAGACATATGGTACGATGAACTCATCAAACTAGGTGAGTTATGGAGCAAACCGAATGTCACTGCACTCGCAGATGAAGTAGAAGAACTAGAGCAACATCGTATACACGATGCTCTACAGATGAGCAATGGCAATAAGACACACGCCGCTAGTTATCTAGGCATAGGTCGAACACTACTACTTCACAAAATCAAGAAGTATCACATAGAGGAGACTAGCAATGCTGATACGAATTAAAGACTATTACTACTTCATACTAGAGCGATACTGTGGTAAGATAAGCAACTATGCATGGTGNAAACGATGGCAAAATAGAGAACGAGGCACAGGATATCTCGCATCGAAAGAGAGAGAAGATTCCTTCTCAGGTTGGGGATCGTGACTTCTCGTTGGCAACTGTTAAAGCAACAGTATAAGAAAAACAAAGAACTCGCAACGGCACCAATCACTAGAGAGAATACGCCAAACAAATACGTCTATGCATTGATGTTTCTTATACAACTACGCTTTGTATGGGACATCGA
>JGI24003J15210_10000010_pt1 | contig 82223 bp, 72 predicted proteins | sample LinPmetageLP28_FD_15210 | JGI IMG/M metagenome (IMG submission 15210)
TCGTGAGCAGTTTGGTCCTTCATGGTACTACTATGACTATCGAGAATTGGTTACTGAAATCAATAGATTAGGATATCGTAGCACCACAGTGGTTCCTCCTACTACAGGAGATTATTTTGTTCACTTGGGTTGTAGCAATACATTTGGTCAGTATCTACATGAATCAGACAGAGCAAGCAATCTTGTAGAACAAGCAACTGATACACCAGTGATAAATTTGGGCATACTGGGCAGTGGAGCAAACATGATTGCCCAGAATATGCAAAAGCTTTGGTTCACAGACTATGCTCGACCACGTGCTATTATTGTGCAATGGCCATCAATACACAGAATGACATTTCCAAACAACACAGGCGTGACTCTTGCAAATATAAGTCGGATCGACAAAAGCCAATTTAAATATTTTGCCAACGATCTTATACAAGAAGGTGTATATGAAAATCAAGCATATCATGCTTTCTGTATCATAAACAGCTTGGGAGTGCCTGTGATAAATTTTGCACTTGAAGATTATATAGCTGAGTTTTATGATATACCCAGTTTGGAGTCAATCTCACAAGATCGAGCAAGAGACAATCTACACTGTGGCCCGCAGACAAACAAAGAAATTTACAAACACATAATCAAAGAGTTAAATACAGTATGAAAACAAAAGACGAAATAATGACAGAAATTCAAACACTGATTGAAGAAAACATCAATCCAGCTGTAGAATCACATGGTGGTATGATTGAACTAAAAGACTTTGATGAAGAATCAGGTCGTGTGCTGGTTCTACTACAAGGTGGATGCTCAGGTTGTGCTAGTAGTTCAATTACTCTTAAAATGGGTGTTGAAAATATGCTAACACATTATATTCCTGAAATAACTGGTGTAGATGGAATGGACGATCCTAACTATAATGATCCATATTACAGCCCTGGTATGGGTGCTGGTTATGGAGAATATTATTAATTAAATGGCGTGTTTTGGACGATCGCATCGTTTGATATCAAACGACGGGTCGTATGGGTCCAAACGAAGCGGTTAGGTAATAATTTCATTTATATACAGTTCTAGTATACGTGTACTGATCAAGTATGATTCTCTACAAAACTTTCAAATTGCATATCTAAAACCATTTGCAAAGTATAACGTGGAGCATCTGCATAGTTATTGGCCATATGCCATATGTCTTGATTAAAAGCATACACAGCACCAAAGTCCCAGTCTTTGACTCCGTATATAAGTCCATCTTCCCAAAGATGCTCTGTGGGTGCATATTCTGCTCCAGGTGTGGGTATAGGACAATACAAGGTCATCCAACGCAATGGTGAATCACGATGTGGATACATTGCAGTTAATGGTTTTATCCTTGCAAAGTTTGCTGGATCTTGTGAGGCTGTGCCTACATGATCTTTTACTATGTTTTCAAACCGATCTATTATAGGATGATCTTTTACATATCTAATGTCAATGTATTTGCCTGGTGGGCCTGATTGTTTTGACCAATCTATTTCTTCTTCACATATTCTATATAATTCTGCTAGTTCTTTGTCATCAACACGCAACCACGGAAGCTTCTTTACACAATGATCAAATATTTCTTGTGGCCATTCACTTTCTGGTATTACTTCACTGCGATCCATTAGCACTTGTTTATCACGCAAACTGTTAAACCAACTGGTAGGAAATTTTCCTGGACCTACTTGATTCATTTTTCTTTGCCCTTGGAATCTTCCACGGGCTTGCTTTCCTTGCCAGATATTTGTTTCTATATTTTTCATTCTTCTTCCCTTGATAACCTGCCAGGAATAATTAAATTATTCTTTTGCATCCAAAAATCGTAATTACTAATATTAAATTCAAATCTATTTAACACTCTTACATCAAGTATTTCTTGTTCATGTTGTCCTCTTTGATGTAGTGTTAGCAATTGATCCATTAATACTATATCTCCTTCTTCCCACCAATGTACATATTTGTATTCTTCATTAAAATAATGATCATAAACTTTATCCCAGATATCACCTACGTCACTGAATAGTTTTGCACTGTTCAGTGGATTAAAGAATATACCTTTTACTCCAGCTCGATTGGTTTGTAATAACCATGCTCTAAATACACCAGCTCCTAGATTCATAGCTGTTTTTTGAAAATCTTCTATTCCTTCTGCCCATCCGTCTGGTGTTATTCTATATTGTCCATATGCTAAATGTAGGTCTCTAACAAAGTCAGGATCCATATCTGCTCTGCAACGTGCAGTATTTAAAAATTCAGTTGATGTATTTTTACAGCCTTCCCATCCTTGTAAACTTACTCCATCTGGAAAACGTATATGATTTAGATTACTATGCCATAATAATTTTCCTTTTCCAAATATACCCGAATGTATGCCGTCCTTATCTTTTTTGCCGGTTACCCTTTGTATAGGATAATCGTTGGGCTTATCTTTATAATCTTCTGGCCACGGATAACCAGATGCCCAGTATTCATCTCTACTTGGTAATTCTGATGAAAGGCCACTGCCTAAAAATTCTATTACCTTTTCGCCAGTGTTGTTCCACCATAAGCTTTTCCAGTTGCCAATACTTTCTTCACTTGCAACACCATTCTTACCCCATCCTATATTGTGTATTAATCTAGCATGATGATATGTATCTTTTGGCTGATCTTTGAAAACTAAAATTAATTTTTCCATTAACCATTGTCTAATTTGTGAATAATCATCTACAGTGAGATTGGTAATATCCACATTTTTAACTTGCCATGCATTACCTTGGTCTATTGGTTCTATGTGTATTGTCATATTAAATTTACTTATTATTTCTCAAAATTATTCTGAACCTAAATTATTTAAAAAACCTCTTAATGCACTTGTTGTTGTTTCAGCTTTTATCTTGCCTACCGAGTCACCATCACTAGGATCTTCTGTAGTATCTGTGTGATCAACTTGTGTTTGGTTGCCACGTTTAATTTGGTCAAACACAGTTGATTTACGTTTTTCAAATTCTTGATATTCTTCATCATCTCCTAGATCACGTATACGTAAACTATCCACATCAAACTCTAAATCTATTTTACTATTAACACCACTACTACTACGTGTTTTCATAAGTTGTATTTGATACCTGCCACGTTCACGCATTGCTCTACTTGTAAAGATGCCTATCAAGTTGTCTGCTGTATTAATCTTCGATATACCGCCACTAATATGACTATGGTCAAATTCTATCTCTTCTACACTTGCCCTATTCAACTGCGATGCAGTTACAAATACTGTTTTTAGTTCCATTGCTAAATTACGTAATTCTTCTGATACATATTTGTCTTTTACAAATAAGTTCTCTGCACTAATCTTTTGACCAATTGGCATCATTAAATCTAAATAATCAACTAGTACAACATCAACTTTTTTTCCAATTTTAATTTCATATTCTTTGATATATGCTCTTAAATCGTTTGCATTTTTACCTGTGGGCATATATTTTACTTGTATTGCTCCAGATTTTTTGCCAATCATTTTTACTTTCATTTCAACATCATCAATACTTTTAAAAATATCTCTACTTGGAATATCTGTCACCATACTATCAATACGCATACTAACAAGTGCTTCACTAAGTTCAAAAGTAAGATACAAAACATTCATACCAGCAAGAGCCCAGTTTACTCCCATGTTTGCTAAAAATAAACTTTTACCCGAACCACTACCGCCTGCAAATATATTCAGTTCACCTCTATTAAATCCACCAAATAGTTTCTTATCTAATGTAGTCCATCCTGTGCTAACTTGTCCGTTATTATCTTTTATGCCTTCAAGCCTTGCTCTTGGATCACGCCAATAATCTGTGCCTAAGTCTTTTTGCAAACCAATCTGTACTGCATTCTTAACTAAGTCTTCAACTGGTCCATATTCTCCTTGTTCAAGTAAGTCTGCACTTTTAAGTATTGCACTTTCTAATGCTTTGTGTCTACTAAATGTTTCAAACTCTGCAAGTAACCAATCATAATGATTCTCTGCTAGTTGCCCTGGATCTTTTAATGTTTGATCAGTTGCCGCATTAATCATATCAAACGTTGGCAATGCATTGTGTTCTTCAACATATGTTTTTAAAAAAAGTGCCGGCGGTTCTAATCTTCGATCAAATGTTTTTGGATCAAATACACCTTGGCAACGCACAAAAGTCTGTGCGTCTGTCATAAACATTTCTAGATATACTTTTTGTATATCATAACCATAATCTGTATTTTGTCTAGTTGTCAATTTCTAATGATCCTACAGCAAAATTTATCTCGTTAATATTAGTTTGTATAGCAGAATTGAATTCTTCATCTGACATACTGTATTTTAATCCTTCGCTAAGTCCCCTACTAAAGCTTGCACCCATTTTGTTTTTAAGTAAAAGTAGACAAGCTTCTACTGTGCTATATCCTCCGCTAAGTGCTACTATACGTTTTACATTTTCATGATCATTTAAGCTATCATATAATCCTGGTTGGGTAGGTATTGTTAGTTTTAATATTACACTACCTGACGACATATCTAAAAAAGTTTGTAAACTTTTAACAAGTTCTTTCTCAATAATATCTTTGTCTAAATTATCAATAGGAACCTCTGGTTCTACTATAGGTGTTAAATTATATGCTTGAATTATTTTAGCATAAGAAAATTGTTGAGCAACTATCGAATCTATCATTGCAACTGAATTTACTATACTACGCATTTTTGTACCTGTACAGCCTTCTGATCTTGCCCATTCAGACATTTCTGCAACATCAAAATGTTTTAGTGTTCCGTTGCTTTCTGTACCATTATCAATCTTTACAAAAGGTTGTATGTTTTTCTTTTCAAGTTCTGTAACCATTCCTCTTTCTACAGAATCTTTATACATAATTGCAGTATCAATTTGATGACTATCGTTATTCATACAACTTAACATACGTAAACGGAAGTTATTAATTTTTTCCATTTTGTCTTCTTCGGTCCATTCTTGTCCGTACAGATCTAATACACCGCCTGCACTTCCACCACTGTTATCCATTGCCGCTATAAAAGACATTATTCCTCCTTATTGTTTCCTTACTTGTTGTATATTTGTTGTTGACTTTACACTACCACAACTTTTACAATAGTTTATTGTAACACAGAATGTGTGATTGTCAATCTCAATATAAGTTTTATAAGTTGTAAATTCTATATTTGAACAACAACCAGTTATCTGCATACCTTTACCTTGTAATAGTTTTCAAAATCTTTAGCATCTTGTACAGTATTTACAATAGGTTTACCCTTTATGTTTAAACTAGTGTTTAGTAACATAGGACAACCAGTTTCCTTTTCCCAAAGTTCTAGCAACCTTCTGAAGCCTGGATTATCAGACTTAGATACTGTCTGAACTCTGCTGGTTCCATCGGCATGGACGATTGCTGGAAATGCATCAGGTTGTCTACAAGTGGCTGTAAATTGCATATAGGGGCCTGTGGGTCCATCAAAGTAATCTGCAACTCTGTCAGAGATAATTGCTGGTGCGAATGGTCTAAATTGCTGTCTATGTTTGATAGCATTAACCCTGTCTTTGACATCCATGCCCCTAGGATCAGCAATAAGGCTACGATTGCCAAGAGCCCTAGGCCCGAACTCAGCCCTGCCGTTAGCCACGCCAACGATACCTGTCTTTTTAAGTTCCTGTATGATGTTCTCATATGGATAATCTCCTTCTATGTTGTGGCCAAGAAAAGGTCCGGGCCATTCAATATGTTTATCATAGTGACTTAAAACAGCACCTAATGCACTGCCTGCATCACCCGGGTTAGGCATAATCCACACATTATCAAAATAATTGTATGCTTGCGAATTAGCCGAACAGTTTAAAGCACATCCACCCATTACTACTAAGTTCTTACTACTAGTTTTCATTCTAGCCTGTTTAAGAACGTGATCAAAAATTTCTTCATACACCCGTTGGGTTGATGATGCTATGTCTAAAATATCCTGGGGGCTATTGTATTCTGGTTGCCACCATAAGCACCCCCTATGTAAATTTTGTTTAAATTGTATAAGAGGTTTAGTACCCAGGTTATTAATAGTTAGTAAATCATTATGTATACTATCATAAAAACGATTAGGGTCTCCATATGCGGCCATACCCATAAGTATATATTCATCTTCTTGTGGTTTTAAAGCTATACGTTGCGTCATAGCCGAATACCAAAGTCCTACACTATTCGGATATCCTTGACTATATACACGTTTTAATTTATTACCCTCTGCATTCCAGATACTTAGTGTTTCAAACTCTCCTATACTATCTATACAAATTACAGTAGCATCAGTAAAGCCTGATGTATAATAACCGCCAGCACAATGAGCCCTATGATGATCAACAAAATGTACAGGGCACTTAATGTTATAATTGCGTAGATACTTGCGTATGCGATTTTTCTTAAATGTTTTATAACCTTGTCCTGCATATATTTGTCTTAATGTTTTTTTATATGGATTTTCATACCAAATAACTTCTTCGGGCTCACCATAATTTAAAGCATCTTTTATTAATGCAGTATTTAAATGTGCATCATTTTTCTTGCCACTATATCGTTCACTATGACTAGCAAACAATATTTCTAACCAAGGGTAGTGTTTAAAAACAGCTAGTGATGCATCGTGACTATTGCCACTAATACCCCATGTAATCATAATTTTTGATTGAATAATGTGCTAACAGATTCCTCATTATGCACACGTCTTATAGCTTCACCAAACAGATTAGATACAGTAACATACCTTGTTTTTTTACAATTTTTTGGACAATGATCTAAAATACTGTCAGTTACTACAAGTTCTTCTAAAACACTCTTTTCAACTTTTTGACAAGCTTCTCCGCTTAATACTCCGTGTGTAATATATGCTCTAACACTTAATGCACCTGCATCTAAAATTGCCTTTGCCGCATTACATAATGTTCCACCACTGTCTACAATATCATCTACTAGTATGGCGTGCTTGCCGGTTACATCGCCAATTAAATTCATTACTTCTGACTTGCCAGCTTCTGGTCTACGTTTATCTACTATAGCAATGTCCCCACCAAACATATCTGCAAACTTCCTAGCACGAACAACACCACCTGCATCAGGACTTACAAACACCATACCTTGAGTTGTATCTATATTACGGCGTATGTCTTTTGCAAAAACTACCCGGCTGGTAAGATCATCTACAGGAATATCAAAGAAACCTTGTATCTGACCAGCGTGGAGGTCCATAGTAAGAATTCTATCAGCACCTGATGTTGTAATTAAATTACTGACAAGTTTAGCAGTAATAGGAGTACGTGACGCACTCTTACGGTCCTGCCTAGCATATCCAAAGTAAGGAATAACTGCTGTAATTCTATTAGCACTTGATCTACGTGCCGCATCAATCATAATCATTAGTTCCATTATACTATCATTGACTGGTGTTGATGTTGGTTGAACAATAAAAACATCTTGCCCTCTTACATTTTCTAAAAATTCAACGCTAGTTTCTCCATCTGCAAACGCACTAACATTTGCAGGAACTATTGGAGCAAAGCAATGTTCTGCGATCTCTTGTGCTAATTTTTTATTAGCATTTCCAGTAATGATTTTCATAAATTATTTTCCTATGTTATCTGAGTTATCAATTGCATATTGCATAAGCTTTACAGGTAAGCTACCAATCCAATAATAAAATGTCCAAAATAAAATGTTGTAAAGTATAATTTCTATCATTTGTAAATAAACGGATCTCTTTTTTTAAGTTCTTTTAAACGTTTTCTATAACGCATTTCGTCTCTAATATATGTATAAGGATAGATTATAATATTCCATAATTTTTTTAAGTAAACCATTTTTTTGCTTTCAATCTAATCTTAAGCGGTGAGCTTTCTGCAGAATTAAACACACTATAAAGTGTATACAATCTACCGTATTTATTAACTGCATCTCCTATATCATTTATTCCTTCTTCCCAAGTAGGTAAACTTACACTCCATCCTCTATCAATAGCTTGCTCAACAAGTTTACTACCAGCTTTATCTCTATCTGGTACAACAAATATATCTTTGTTAAGTCTGTTTAATAACAATGCTTGCTGATCATTTATGTCACTACCTGTCAATGCACAACCATCAATATGAATAGCATCTATAGGCCCTTCGCATAAAATACAAAATACTTTGTTTGAATTTTGTTCGTCTAGTCCATACACAAATCCAGGTTGACTATCTGTGAGGTACTTAACTTTATTATCTTTAACTGTTCTTGCTGTATAACCTACTATTCTATTTTCATAATAAAAAGGAATTATTATTCTATCTCTATAAGCAAGTTCTGGAGACCAGTAATAATCTGTATCATCTAAGTTTAAATGTCTTGCTGACATATATTCTAATACCGCTGTACTATGTTTATCAAATGTTGTTATATTATTAATTTTTACACTATTATTAGGAAGCTGTGTTGTTGCAAATTCTGGCAGTTCTATTCTATGTTGTTGAACTTCAACTCCTTCGTTTTCACGCATAACATCTAGTGCTAATTTTGTAATATCACTATCGGCTGTGTTTAACCATTCTAAAAGTTTTTTAAATTTATAACTTAAATTACGTCCTGGTTGCCAACTGGCTTTATATCCGCAATTAAAACAATGATATGATATTACATCACCTTCGTATATAATACCACCACGTCCTTTTTTATCCTGTGTTTCGCCGTTATGGACACAACAAGGCGCACGAAAACTAGTCCAACCACTAGGAGTAGTTTTGCGTTTTGCAGGCAAGTGTGCAGTCAGAATATCCGATACAATGCTCATATTTACATTGTAGCATCATTTATTAATTTGTCAATGATTTAATGTTATACTATTAATTGTGCCGCCAGTCCATTCACTGACATTAGCTCTTACCCAAACATAGTTTCCAGTAAAGTTTTGCACTTTAGACCCAGTTAAACTAATTTCAGTAATAGAAGTGATATCAAACCAATCAGCTTCAGCTGGTATAGATGCTAATGTAGCTTGCATTGTAATAGTACCTATAAACTGGTTTAAGTTATACTGCACAGTATGAAGACCGTCGGCTCTACTGTAATATCCGTCGCCTTTAGCTTTGTCTCCAGTAGCAGTTTGCACAGTACTATCTTCTGGGTGTGTTTGAGCTGATAAAATTATTTCACTATTACTTGGCATACTATATTTACCTTAATTTCGTACTAATACTTTTGTTATTTTACTTGAAGGATCTGCACTTGCTTTGAATCTTAGATAGTTATATATTCCATTAAAATTTGTAGGCTGTGGCTGTGTTTCTGATCCTGTAAATGTTAAAGTGCTTACAGTTGTCCAGTTATTAGAACCTGTAATTTGATTGTCTAAGGTTGCCTGTACTTCTAAGCCACCTATATATCCGTCAGTATAAACAGCAACAGTATGTAATGCGTTATTGCCATTTAGTGCAGGTTGAGCTGTAATCTGAGTAGCACTACTAGATCCTGCATACCAAAAATCATTAATTTCTACAAAGTCTTTTACAGAAACACTAGACTTTGGTCCAGGCATTGACGTACTATCTACATGGATAGTACCTGAGAAATCAAAATCTGCTCCGCTATAAGTAATTGTTCTTTCTTTAGAACTATCTTCTAAATATACAACATATTTTAAATATTGTTGGTTAATTGCTAGTAGATCGTTTTCTGTAACATTAACAGTGAACACACCTTTTTTGCTACTAGTTTGGAATGTTATATTGGTTGCTAATGGTACTACGTTTGTTGTAGATTTGCTTAATGTAACAGTATCAGATGTAATAGCAGTTACTATTGTTCCTCTAGTGATGTATGTTCCACTTACAATTTGGCCAAGCACTATACCTGTTGTTAATCCAAATTTCAAAGTTGTTCCTTTTGCACTTTGGGCGGCTGAAGTTTCTTTTGTTACAACATCGTCTAAGCTAGTTCCTGTTTTTTCAATTACTAAAGTATTTTCATCATTCCAGGCCATTAGCATTGGAGTATAGCCTGATAAGCTTACATTTTTTTGATCGTGATTTTTAATTTCAAAATAGAGTAAATTATCTATTCCTCGATATACTTTTAAATTTTTTTGATACACTGGTCTGTACTCCGTAATAAATCCAGCCAAATTGGCTACAACTATAACTTTATTTTTTGCTAAATATCTATACGTTTTTTGCATCGACTGGAAACCTTTTTGTATAAGTATTTATAGGAAATTATGTTATTAAAAGATATTGAAAAAAACTTCCCATACGTAAGTGTGGTTGCATACGGTGGACACGAATATGTAGGTATTGTATCTAATCAAGATGCATATGTCACTACTATGTTTGTTTTCAACAAAATTAAATCAGATATAGAAAAAAAAGTTTTTCTTGAAGTAGGAGAAATTTGGTGGTGGGAATCAAATAGAATGATTCCTATTAATATATTTCTAAAAAAAGAAATGGAAAAATTTAACTATTGCATGATGACAATGAATACAAAAGATGTCAAAGTAAGTGTTGGTCCGTGTGTCAATATCAATAATTTATCTAGTAAAAGAATTAAAAGAAAAAGCGTTCAAGTATTACGTAAAAGATAGCTTTCACAAACTAAATTCATGTGTACAATTACACTTACAGCATATGCAATAGCATGAGCTTTCTTAAAAAAATATTCACCGTCTTTTGGTTTTATCCAAACTTGTTCCATTATTGTTTGCCACGATTGATTTGCTAAATTTCTTTTGGCTGGTCTTATTATCGCTAGTGTCGCGGCCAAATGCTCTACCGATGTAGGTTTCAATTGTTTTAATAGTTTGTCGTGTCCGCTTAGATGAAACAGCTGATCGACGAAGTCTTTGTGTTCCAGTAGTTCCCATATTGGTTCCTTATTCATTAATTGGTTTAAATGTTGTTCGTTGGTTATTTCTTTATAGATAGAAACATTTAAAAAGTCAAGTTTAAAGTATCCTCTTTGTTCTGCTTCTTTGTGGTCGATTGTTGATAAATTATCAACAGGATTGTGTGGGATCTCAGTTGCATAAATTCCAGTATTATGTTTTTTACCAGAATCTAATTTTGCCACACGATGTTTTATTTTATCTAAAATTTTAGATCTATCTGCAAAATCGATATCTATGTCAGGCATATTATTCATAAGTTTGCTTCTTTTACTACTTGTTGTACCAATTCTAAATCTTTAATTTGTCTTCTAAATCTAACTGCCCAGTGTCTAGGATCTAACACATTTGTAAGCATTGTAAGTTGTTCTTCGTTTAAATTATTAAGAACTGCTTTTCCTGTTTTACAATTTAATAATATCCACGGAGATATTTTGCCATCTTTTATATCCCAAGTAATTCTATTTGTACTAGCGTATAAAAAATAATGATTATAAGAACTATCATGTTCTTTGGCCCATTCAGCCATTGTATTTATACTACGTTCTAATGCAGTTTCGACTCCTTCCTTCCTGATTAATTCATTTGCATATGTTTCATACATTTCATCTTTACACCAGTGATCTAGTTTTACACGTGATGTAACTACCCAGTCAATATACTTGTCTGGATATAAAGGGCGAACATTGCTTACAAAACTACCAAATTTTACAAATGCGTTATAAAAACTAGACTTAACAAATTCGTTATATGTTTTTTCTTTTTTAGATCCTGCACTTAACTTGTAAAATCTTTGAAATGCATAGAACCCTAATTGTACACGTTTTTCATCTTTCTGTAACCAACGCCTTTTAGGCTCACACATATGAGCAATGAGTGTGCTTTCTTTTGTGTAGCTTTTATTACAATATTCACAAGTATACTTAGATGTCAACTTTTTCGTAACCATGTTCTTTGGCGAGTTGCTTAATTTCTTTCTTTGTAGATATTCTAGCAAGTGTTTCTACCTCGTCCATTTTCATATTTGGATATATGTTTGCTAATACTTTTACTGCTTTACTGCTATCGTCTTTTTTCTTTTTCAAGCCAATCCATGGATGAAATTTCTTTTTTCCAAAATTGCCTGCTACACATAATAGTTGCCATTGCAATTTTACATGATCTGTTCCGCCTAATACGTTCCAATTTCTATTATAATATTCATTAACTTTAAATACAGCTAATTCTTGTTCTTCTCTACTACCTTTGATACTACTAATATAACGGTTTAGATTCCATAAGTCAAGTTTAATATCTTTCTTTCCGTCTTCTCCTGCGGCATCATATAATTCTTTAATACCATTATCAATGCTTGGTATTAGCTCTTTGAATAAGTCTAGTTCTTTGTTTGCCACTTTTCTAAATCCTCCGGAGTGTTTATTTCAATCCCATCAAATTCTACTTCAACTACACCAATCTTTATACCGTTTTGTATCCAGCGTAACTGTTCTAACTTTTCAATATCTTCTTCAGGAAACTTTTTACTTATATTATACATAGCTTTGGATTCTCTATTATAGCCATATATTCCTAAATGATGATCTCCGTAAGTTAAACTTGCTCGTAAAAACCAGTGTGCTCGTCCTCTGTTATGTATCATTTTAACACAGTTTGGATCATTTCGCAAGTTAAAATCCATCGGTGTATAAGCAGTTGCTACATCACTACGTTGCAGTTCTCTTTCTACAGCTTTGATAATATCTGTAGTAATATCTGGCATATCCCCTTGTACATTTATATATCTATCATATTGTAGCTTTTCATCTATAACTTGCATACAACGTTCAGTTCCATTATCTGCATCTGTTGTCATAAGACATTTACCACCCATATGATTAAAAACATCTTGGTGATCGGTTAGTACATATGTATCATATCCAGTGCCTGCACATCTATTATAAACGTGTTCAATCAACGGCACTCCATTAAGGTGTGCCATCATTTTTCCTGGGAATCTTGTGCTTGCATATCTAGCTGGAATTAGTATAGCTGTAGTCATGTATCTCCTTTACTACTTTTTCAAAGTCATTTAAATTTAACATATTAGGTCCGTCACTAGGTGCATTATCTGGATCTGGATGTACTTCTAAAAAGAAATTCCTAATACCCAAAGCACTACCTGCCCTACATAAACTAGGAACGTAATTGCGATTGCCGCCGCTACTGCCTCCGAGACCGCCTGGCTTCTGTACCGAGTGGGTGGCATCAAGAACCACAGGAGTATCGTAATTACTAAGCATATAGTCCAAGCCAGTAAAATCAACAACAAGAGTATTATATCCAAAACTTGTTCCTCTCTCTGTTATCCAAACTTCTCTGGCACCTTCTGTCTTTGACAGTATTCCATTCATGTCCCAGGGTGCAAGGAACTGGCCTTTCTTGATGTTTACAATTTTATCTGTAGCACAAGCCTCTTGTAGTAAATCAGTTTGTCTACATAAGAATGCAGGTATCTGTAGCACGTCTACGGCAGTATTGTGGTAGTTTACTATATCTTTAATTTGTTCTACTGTATGAACGTCTGTAAGCGTCTTAGAGCCCACTATACTACGTATCTCTTGGAAGTCGTGTAGTGTTGTATTAAAGCCTACTCCACGTTTCCCACCTAAACTACTTCTATTAGCTTTATCAAAACTTGCTTTAAAAAAATATTCTGCATTATACTTACTACATACATCATTACAATGCTGTGCAATTTCTAAACTTTGTTCTAAGCTTTCGTGCTGGCAAGGGCCTGATATTATTCTCATTATTTTTGAAATCTTTTCCATGCTGTATGTAACACATAAAACCATACACCATTAATAATAGGTTCAACTAAGGCATCAATTGCCGCAAGTTCAATACTTGCACCTGTAATGGTGATTACGCATACAATAGCAATAAACATATGACCTATTGTATAAACGATTGCTAATGTAATACTACTACCACCAATTAGCCATTCTAAAAGTTTATTTAACATTGAATTTGTTTTTAACATTATTTGTGTTCCTTTATAATATAATATGTTGTTACAAGTTTATCTAACAACTTTTTTAATGTGGGATTTTGAATTGCAATTTCACATAAGTTTTGCCATTCACTGTAATCTAATAATTCGCCTTGTTCTCTTGCTACTGCGGCAGGGTCTCCTCCTATTATCCATCTTGGAATTTTATTATGCGGTGGATCTCTATAATTAGCGTATATTACACCATTTGCTCTAGTATATATTAAAGCCTCGCCTTCTATTAACTTTACTCCTGCCTTTATTCTTTGATTTATCATAAGCTACCTATATAATTTCCAACATCGGCCATCCTACACGAAAAAGCCCATTCATTATCATACCATGCGAGTATTCTTACTAAATGGTTATCTGAAACTCTTGTTTGTTCTGGAGCAAATATTGCACTCTCTCTTGTAGTATTAAAATCAATACTTACACAAGGATCTTCTTCATAACCAATTATATCTTTCATATCGTTTTCTGAACTAAGTTTAAAAATAGTATTAATAGTATCACTATCTACTTCACGCCCTACTTGCACAGTCAAATCAACACAACTTACATTAGGTGTTGGAACACGTATCGAACTTCCTTTTATTTTACCAGCAAGTTTAGGATATACTATATCTAATGCTTTAGCGGCTCCTGTGCTAGTTGGTATCATATTTGCACCTGCGGCTCTAGCACGATATGGATCTTTATGGCGTTTATCTATTGTACTTTGGTCACCAGTATAACTATGTATTGTTGTCATTTGACCAGAAATAATATGAACTGTTTCGTCTAAGACTTTAACAAGAGGTGCTAAACAATTTGTTGTACAACTAGCATTGCTTACTATATAATCGCTACTGCCTATATCTTTATGATTAACTCCGTATACAACTGTTTTGTCTACATTCTTTGCTGGGCTACTAATAACTACTTTTCCTGCACCCCCTGATACATGATGCATACAAACATCGCCATCTCTAAACGCACCAGTGCATTCAAATACAATATCAACATTAAACCATCTTATTTTGCTTATATCACGTTCTTGTGTCCACAGTATAGGATCTTGTATTGGCCCTGTGTATCGTCCATGTACACTATCATATTTTAACAAATGCAAGTTCGTTTCTTGCCCACCTGTTGCATTAATTTGTACAAGTTCCATATCACTGCGTTCGCTCATAATATGTCTTGCTAAACACCTTCCAATTCGGCCAAATCCATTTATACCTACTTTCATTTTTTGTCTCTCAATTTCATATGTTGTTTAGTGAACCATACAGGAACTCCAGGATTTAAGTCAATTAGTTCTTGCTCTGTATATGTTTCTGGAAGTCTAACACCATGCTTTTTGAATTGTTCATAAAATATATCAGCAATTTCATCTTTGTCTTTGTTTCTATATGGAGAATTTTTAGTCCAGTTTTTCATTAAATTATTCCGCTTTATTTCTTAATAAGACAATGTATTTTATAACATTAAGATTAAATTTTTCTCTATAATTTTCTTTTATTTTTTCACTAACTATTTCCCAATTATATTTTTGAATTTTATTTTTCCACCACTCCGGAGATTCAACAATCAAGTGTGCATTCCTTCCATCTGATAATAATTTTTTTGCAGGATGACACGCTATTAAATGATACTGATACTTTTTGGTTATACTAAACAATGTATCTAATGTTTGATCTATGTGTGCAGGTTCAACGTGTTCTAGTACATCACTACTATAGGTAATATCAACTTCTGTTGGTAATTGTATAGGCGAAGTAACTGGGTCATATGTATAAAGATTAATATTAGGATATGTATTTTTTATCCATTCGGATGTATATCCTTTACCACTACCAAAGTCTAAAATAGACTTTGTATCATTATTAATTAAATCTACTACATCCTTAGGTAATCCTTTACCGCTACCAAAAGATGAAGTACTATGTAGTTTTTTAAGTTGTTCTAAGTATTCAGTTGAAAGTTTTGTCATACATTTGATCCGGCGGTCCTTCTTACAATATCATCGTGATTAAATTCAGCCCAATATAATTCAAATGCAACGCCGTCTTCTAGTCCTTCAAATTGATGTATTTTACCCGGCTTTACTTGTGTAAACTGTCCACCGGTAAGAATTGTTTCGTCGACAAGTCCTTGATCTTCTTGCCAAACTCTGACAATCATTTTGCCTGACTCAACAAAGAATCCATTCCATTTAAATTTATGCTCATGCTCAGAACATTTGAATCCTGCTTTGTATTCAATACGATGAAATTCAAGCACACCGTTTGCGTGGATTAATTCAGTTTGTCCCCAAATTTTTCCTGCCTTCATTCGCTCATCTCCTTTAGCATAGTGTTTATATCTTCGATCTTACTTTCCATATTATCTAGTCTATTTTCAAGTTGATCAGTTGCAATATAACCAAGTACACCTGCAACAACTAGCATTGACCAAAAAATTATTCCTAAATATTTGTTCATTATCTTTTCTCCTATAATAATTTACCATAATCTATAACTTCACTTTGCCTGTTAATGTCTTTTACAAAAAATGCACAATCAGGATTGTTTCCTGTAGTTATAGGAATACTTAGTAATTGTCCAGTTTTTATTTTTGGAAAATACCATTTCACATCATTATAAAAACTTGTAATTTCTATTTTGCCAAATTTAGGTTTGCTTCCTGTAAGAGGATTAAACAAGTAAGCTTCGAAGCCACGTTGATTAAGACTTGTTAATGGAAGGACTTCTAAATCACTTCCTGATTGACTACATCCAACTGCTACACACCAATCTAATGGCATAGTAACAGACTGTCCGTCAATATCTAAAACTACTGCTGGCGCACTGAAGCTTTCTAAAAAAATCAATGGTATAAAAAAGAAATCCGGATCTTGCGGATTACTATTATCTAAAACACTAAATCTTAAAGAATCATCAACTTCGTCAGGTATAGTAGTTAAATTAAAACTCTGGTTCTCGAGCGTGAGTATATTCATTATTTCCAATCTACCTTTTCAATGGTGAATGGGTACTGCGCCTCTTTGTAAAACTTTTTACGTTGAGTTAGATGCCGCTTCGCAAACTTACACGTTGATGTAAGATCCCATATCTGAACGAAGTCTTTGTCTTTTGCCTTTCTTACGCCTCTACCAATTGATTGAATCACACGAACAAATGACTTGCCAGGCTCAATAAGTACAAGATTAAATATCCTAGGAATATTGATGCCAACGGATGCAACGCCATACGTTGCAATAACAACATGGTTAGTCCCTTGATTAATTTCGTCATATGCTTCTTTTCTATCTTTTAATTTAACATCGCCTTTAACAAATGTACTATTAGGTATAAGTGTTTGTAATTGTTCACCAGCACTTATTCGGTCTACTAGTATTAATGTATTGCCTGCTTCTCTTACTGTGTTTAATAATTTGCCTAAATATTCTATTCTATCTTGATTTGTTACAAGATATTTTAATTCTTCTTGATAATTACTGTGTACTTGGGTATCAAGTAGCTGTACAATGTTTACGTGACACTGAGCAAGTACACCTTTGTCTTGTAGTTCCTTTGCACTAATTTCTCCAATAACTGGACCTAAACTAGCGTGTATACTTTCAAATTCAAACTTTTCTTTTGGTATTGTACCAGTAAGTCCCCAACGTATTGGAGCATTTTTTAGATTGCGTGTAAGCAAATTTTTAAGTACTTCTGCCTTTGCTTGATGTACTTCGTCAACAATTACAGTTGTTACTCCATCCAAAAATTCTGCAAGACTTAAAACTGCATCACCGTCTTTATGTTTTTTATCTAATATATTTAAACTTTGCCAGGTACAAATTGTATGTGTTTTTCCTAGTTCTTTTCTATCTCCAAAATAAACACCAACGTCTAATCCGCAATTTATATAATCTTCTTCAGTTTGTACAACAAGACTTTTGTTTGGTACAACAACAATACTTCTTCCGTACTTTTCTCCAAGATGACTAAGTGTTGCAGTAGTTATAGTTTTACCTGCTCCGGTAGCAATTTGTTGCAAGCTTTGTGGTGCTTGTAAAAAATTATTAACTGCTTCTACTTGATAATCACGCAGAATTACATCTTCACCTTCTGCAGGATGACCTTGTGGCCATACAACACCTTGGTCGGCCCAGTAGCGTTCTGTAACAGGAGTAAAGTTCAATTTAATTGGATGCCGCCTATCGTCTATATCAACTATTTGTACTTTGTTTTTTGCTAATACATCTGTGATAGTATCAAGATGATTTACATAACCTGTACCACCAATACCAAAAAATGCAACCTTACCATCCCAACGTCCTAATTTATATTGAGGCATATACCTAGCATAAGGCACCTCAAACTTAAGACTATTTGCTAACTTTCTTCGTACGTCAACATCAAGTCCTTCAAGTTTAATGTTTACCTCGTCCTCTATTATAAGTTTACAAGTTGCCAAGAATTGAATCCTTTATTATAAGTTTGTTTAAAGTTACTTAAATCTGTATCATTGTATGCTATCAAATCACAATTAAAAGTAATGTAGCTAGTAACTAATCTACTAGGTCGAAGACTTGATTTACAAAATGCAGTTGTTGGTTTAAACGAACTTTTCAATAAAACTTTAGGTAGTTTATCTTTTTTAATATACACTATTTTTGTTTTATTGTCTACCCAGTTATTTAACTTTTTATCTTTTACAAATTCATTTAACTGAACATTTGTTTTATCTGAACTTTCAATTCGAAACAAAATGCTTTGTAACTCATTAGGTACGTATTTTGAAAATCCGTTATATAATTCTTGTAGCTGAAAGTAAGAATCATCTTTATCTAAGCAAACAATTATTGGATATCTATTGAGATGATCAAATACATCGGCAATGTTATATATAGTATATTTGTTTTGATCTGCTAATACTGCTGGTTCTTTTCTATAAGCAATCTTATCTAACAGTGTATCTATTTTTTTATTATTGTTTAAAAAGAAGCCATATTTAATTGACTTATCTGCTATCGATTTTTCGTCAGATAGTTTTTGTACAATATCGGTAACATTTGGTGATATGTTAAAAAATTTATTATCTTTATAATAAGGTATGTAATTATTTTTGTTGTTGATAATATCTTCAACTTTTTTAGCAGTATCTATAATAACTTTATCTGTATTCCATGTAGGAAAATTATCAACTAAATTATAACATATTTTTGAATCAAACAAAAAATAATGCTCGTGTGAATTTTTTTCATGAAAGTATTCATTTCTTTTTGTTTTTAGTAAACAGCTTTCTAATTTAGAAATATGTTTTTTATTAAATGGAAATCTTACTTTTATATAATCTCCATCTTTAAGTGTAAGATACGATCTATCATGTCCAATAATTTTTGATTTATCTACAACAGTAATATACTTACTACGGTCAATTTCTCTAAACGGACTTCTTGTTGTTTCAAGAGAATATTGCCAGTTTCTAATTTCATATTTTATAAATTGATTTTTATAAATTTGTAATTTTGTTTTTAATAAATTATGTTGCCTATCAGTTAACGCAACACCTTTGTTTATTTGTCTATCAAAACTATTTAATAAAGTAAGATCAGCATTTTTTAAAACAAACTCATGATTGTGTTTGCCCAGAACTACTTGTAACAAATCTTCTATGTTTTCTGTACTTGTCATAGTTTATTATAACAAACTATATATAGTTTGTCAATCTTTTCAAGGGAATGCCTTTACTTATTTCTTCTTCAGTAAATTCTGTCCATGCATAATCATTTAACCATTGTTGTCTTTCTGGTTTATTTGGATTGTTGATTGTTTTTAAGCCTGTGTTAGAAACCGGCCATGCTAAACTACTTGGACCAGTAAATGCAGGAATACCATTAATAACAGCTTGTATTCCAGGATTACTACTCCAGTTTATAACAGCATAACTGTCTTTAAAACTAAGATTAAAGTCGTCATATGTTCCGTTTACTTTTTGCGGCGCATCAGTATATACATTTGTATATTGATTTTCAAGTGCTTCTAATAAACATCTTGGATGCGGTCTAAATACAATTGATAAGTCTGTATACAGTTTTATTTCGTCTATTATACTTGTTACCCATTTACTCATTTTTGGCATATTTTGCCATTGTAAACTTTTTTCATGTTGACCACATATTAATATATGATCTCCTGCTTTACGCCAAGGTTTTAAAGATAACCCAAGGCTATTAGCACGATCAGCATTGTTACCCATAGTGCCAAACTGTGCGTCACGATTGATTCCATTAAGTCCTACCTTCCATGTTATTCCTCTTTTTATACTGCCTACTTCTAATACAATAACCGGCTTTTTGCGTTTTTGACAACTGGTCCAAATATGTTTATTACTAGCCATTCGCCCGTTAAAAAGCACACTCCAAATAACATGAACATCGGAATTGTTAATATTAGTATCATTACTAATAGTATGCCCATTACTAATACAAGAATGTTCGAAAGCATCAAAAATAGTACGGGAATTGTTCGCTCCATATTCTCTCCATAATCTGAATTTCATAAGTAAATACTCCAGTACACTATTTAACAAGGGAAACAAAATGTCAGCAATAACTGTGGTAACAACATTCAATAAACAAGGAATGGATTTATACGGACAGAGATTTATCGAATCGTTTGAAGAAAATGTTGACGAATCTATCAAGTTATTTGTGTATGCAGAAGATTGCTTTCCGGCTATTGTAGGAAGACATCGTGTTTTTGAACTTCAGACAAGACAACTATTACCTAAACTTATGGAGTTCAAAAAACGCTGGAAAGATGTTCCAAAAGCAAATGGCATTCCGCCAGACGATATTAAAGCTCGTAGACCTCGAGATCATCATAAAGAATTTAAATGGAATGCTGTACGCTTTGCTAATAAAGTTTATGCAGTATTAGATGCATTTGAACGAAGTACAGATTGGTGTGTATGGATGGACGCAGATACATTTGTTCATAGCAATTGGTCACAAAAGCAATTTGAATCTTTACTACCAAATGATAAATGGTTAACTTATGTGGGCAGGGGTAAAGGATCACAAACATGGCCAGAGTGCGGATTCTACGGTATGAATAAAAATCATTCAATGTGTGTACAGTTCTTAAAAGAATTTGAAAGATTTTATGAAGACGCTGAGAATGGAATTTTTAAATTAGAAGAATGGCATGATAGTTATGTATTTGGACATATATTAAACATAATGAAAGCTACTGATAATAATGTATTGGATTATAGTGCAGAAATGTATTTAAAAGAAGCTAAAACCGGAGGCGGTGGCCATCCGTTAATTAATACTGAATTAGGAAAATATATTGATCATATGAAGGGCGATAGAAAAAATACAGGTAAAAGTTTACAAAAAGATTTAATGGTTAATCGCAAAGAAAACTACTGGCAGTAGTTCCTTATATGGTTCCAACATTCGCCACTTTCTAATTCTTGAAAATTCCAATGAAACATACTTATACGCCTAAGCCATTTTAATCTATCAAATTCTTTAGGGTTATCAATATCTAATATACTATGATTACTTACTTCTGCACATTGACTTTTTGTAGGATCAGTAGTAAAAGCATGATAGCCTTGTATAATTGGTCCAACAATTCCGCTACTATTTTTGTTTACTACTGCATAACAATTTTGTAAATCGTTTTGTAACCAGTTGTTTGGATCCACAACTTCAACTTTTTTCAAGTGCCTAAACGGGTTACTCTTTTGCTCTATAAAAAAGTTACGTGATTGTTTACAGCCTGGATGAGCTCTTATTTTTATTCTTCTTTTACAACCAGCACTCCTAATTTTTTCTATTGTGCTAATAGTCCAGTCAATTACACTTTCTCCGCTCATACTCCAACCACCTTGCCTTTGTAATAGTAGTAAAATATGATCGCCATCTTTTTTATAATCTTGTAATTGTAGTCCGCTATTGATTGATATTTTATTCCATCTTTGTTCGTCTATAATATCATCGCAATATATTCCTGTGTTAGGAAAAACTCCGTTCAAACTATAACGCAAATATCCATGTCTATTTTTCTTGTCAGCATATAAAAATAGATTTGCATCTGCAACTATAGTATGTTTATTATTTTTAATTTGATGATTAATTACTTTTTTTCTTAATTGTAAATGGCTAGGATTTACATCTGAATATACCCACCCTTGTATTACAGCGGCATCACAATCTATAGGGTGATAATCTCTATGTAGCGTTGCACTATCACCAGTACGTAAAACACCATTATAAAACTTAATTAGCAGTTCTTCTTTTTGGACATTAGTATTACCTCTTGGAACACTAGTTAAATAACTTACAACAGTTTTCTTCATAGCTTTTCATTTAAAATTGCCCAGGCAGTGCCATCTTGCATTTCTCTTCTTGTAAATTGGCAATAACTTAAATGAGCCGCATACTGGAGCATTTGTTCTTCTTCGTAAACATATAAATTATTAATATCGCTTAATTTATCATTACACAATACACTAGCCGCATTATTTCCTAAAGTAATAGCAGGTATTCCATTTAGTAGTGCTTCTGTTGCGGCTATACTATTATAAGTCACTACACAATATACGTTATCTCTTAATGCAAATAAAATATTTTTATCTGCTATACGTTCATTACGTTTTGGTTTTAATCTAATCTCAATAGGTCTATCTGTATATTGTTTTAATTCTTTACTAACTTTTGCAACCCATTGGTTAGGTGTTTCTTGGCCCCAAAACTTCATAACTTTATCACTAGGTGGAACTAAAAGTATTTTTTCACCTTTCATTTTAAAAGGAGAATATGAGTACTTTAGAGGCATAAGCCTTTTACGTGATCTAGGAAAAATAGGTCCAGTGTTTTGTAAACCGTTTTTTGTAATACGATGATATATTTTACTTTTTGTAGTTTCATTGCCCATATATCCGCTATCAATATAATAAAATTCTCTACCTGTTTTCATACAATGTTTTATAGCAAGCTGACTCTGTTTACCTAACCCTCTTATTAATAATGTATTCTTTGTATGTTCTTCTGCTTCCCACGATGATAATTTAGCACCATCTGCTCCTAATACAAATGCTTCTAAATATTCATCAAACAAAAATCCTTTCTTTTCAGGTTTAAAACCAAACTCATCGTCGTTACCAGGATGTAAAGCGGCAACTCTGGGTTCTCGTAAAGCCATTATATTCTCCCATTTATGTTCTCTTTTGTAATATGTTCCATCAGGGTCTTTAAGGTAATGAATAAAGTCAGTTACTAATTTTTTTTTTTGATCCGAAAGGACTAGCGTGTCTGTTGTAGTTTTTAAACGTTCGACTTCGAACTTTTCCATTTGCCGTTGCCGTTTATTTTCTCCACTCTCTAATGCTTGATTATATTTTACATTAAGATATTCTTCATAACTTATTCTTGCTTTATACCAATGGTATGCATAATCGCAGTTTTCATATTCAGGAAACCAAGGACCTCCTTCTGTATAATGTAATGCTTTAGGCTCACCATCTGTAGGCTCTTCGTACCAGCCAACAAGCCAATTCCACTCATGACTATATTCGCCAACTAAACTATCATCTAACCAACTAAACCTATGAAAATATGCTCCGCCCTTACTTGGATCATTTACAAGATCTAAATTTATCTGTGCGTTATTTGGATGACCGCAATTGAACAGTACACAACTTGACCAATTTTTTCTTGGATATATATGCTGTGCTTGTCCGTCCATTTTTGTTAATTGTTTAGGAGAATAATCATGATGAGCACACATAACTGCATAACTATCATTTGCTTGATCAAATAACTTTTTAATATCATCAAGAAATACAAAGTCGCAATCTATAAACAATGCCCAGCCAGTAAAGTCATTTAAATGTGGAACTAAAAATCTTGTAAAGGTAAATTCAGTGCTAGCCATTGCATCTGTTTCTCTTGTATAGATTCCGTCTCTTCTTAAATCTTTTTGCTTTAAAGGTATTACATCAACAGGTACACTTGCATGATCTAATATACTTTGTTTACAAACTTGAAATGCAATATCTTCTCTACTGTCCCAGCCTACGTATACTTTTAATGGTTCAATTTCTGTAATCTGCTCGTTCAATGTCTTTCTCCGTTAATTTATCAGTTGGTCCTTTCCACACTTCGACTATGTGTGCAGGCTTATCAGTATCATTACAACCTTGATGCCATATTCCTACAGGAATATCTACAGGATTATTTGGATGTAAATTCCAAATTGAACAACCGTCAAATGGATTGTCTGATAGTGTTACATTCGTTTTAACATATGCTTCACCAGAAACAATATTCCATGTTTCACTTCTATACTTATGTCTTTGCATACTTAATTTACTCTTTGGTGAAATAACTAATTCTTTTACTTGAAAGCCTTCGCCCTGATATAATTCTCTATAATGCCCCCATTCACGTTCTACTTTTGGTGCCCGCCATTCTTTTAATATCCAACTGCTAGAATTTTTCTTGTCCTCACCTCCAATACCAAATACAAATTCTACACCAGGATGATTACCGTACACTTCCATTTCAGGAATGTTTACATCAGTTCTGTCTCCGCCATTGGCAAAAATAATTTTTCCACTTTCAGTTGACATTGTATTAAAAATAGCATGAGACGCAGTATTATCATCATCGTTAAAACTAATAACTTTATCTACAACAGAAAGTCCTTTAATTATTTCTACTCTTTCTTGTAGCGGCATAAATGGTTTACCTTTTTTTCTAGTTAACCATTCATCAGAGTTAACACCAACAATTAATCTATTACCTAAGTTTTTAGCCGCTTTGAAATATGCAAGATGCCCTGAATGTATTGGATCAAAGCCGCCAGTGACTAAAACTGTTTTATTGTTACCAGCCAAAAATATAATCCTTCCTTACATTACTAAGTTCTTTAGCACCTAAATCTTTTAAAAATTTTCCTGCACATTCTTCAGTTATAGGTTGTTGTTCAATAATAATAATAGGTTTGTATTTTAATAATGTGTTAACTGCACCTTTAAGAACTTCAAGCTCGTGTCTTTCACAGTCAATTTTTATAAGATCAAATGGAGGCATAAAACTTTTGTCAAGTGTTTTAACTTTGATACTTCCTTCATTACCATTTATAAAACTATTTCCTGTATTGTTTGGATCATATGTCATATCTACGTTTTTTTGTTCACTACCTAGTGCAAAATTATTTAAAATAATATTATCAATACCTTTTGTATTTTCTAATAAACATTCATAAACTTGTGTCATAGGCTCAAACGATATTACTTTGTTAAAGTTTTTTGATAACGGAACAGTCCATAATCCTACATTTGCACCAACATCGATTGCTGTATTGAATTGTTGTACATACTTATATGCTTCGTCTCTAACATCATCTTGATATTCTGCAGGACCGCCTTGACTTATACGTTTATTAATCATTTTTTCAAAATGTACATCTGAATCAGGAAGCCAATAATTAAAAACTTGTTTCATTTAATATCTTCCTTTCTAAATTTAACCATTTTGTTACTATATGTTTAGGTGTGTAGTACTTATTAATATGTTCTTGTCCAAGTGTGATCTTTTGAACAACTTCATTAGGATTATCTATAGCATAGCGTAATCCTTCTGCAATATTTCCAGCCCAAAGGAAATTATTTAAATCTACATAACTTGGTATTGTGTTATTTGTAATTACAAATTTTCCTTGTTGTATACCATCGATTGGTCTATTATTGCCCTTTGACTTTAAAAAAGCTTTTTTCTTTTCTGTGTAAGCAATAGGTAAAATTATAAAATCAGCTTCATGCATAAGTTTTTCTTGTAAATCAAAACTCCACTCGAACCATTCCGTAGGATCTCCTATGCTTTTATTTGTAATTATTTTTAAATGTATATTTTGATGTATGTCAAATAATTGTTGTTTTAAAATTTCAAAGTTTATTGATCCTATGTTTTTTCTAGCACCATAAGTTACTAAGTTGATATTATCATTTTTAGTAAATATTTTTTTATTTGGTTTGATTTGTTTACGTTCAGTAGGATCTTCTATCACAATACAAGGTTTTCCAAAAATTTTCTTTATTTCATCAGCAAGATGATCGCAAGTAGTAACTATTGCCTTACAATTTTCTGTAGCTTTTTTATATAGTTCTAATACTGAATTTTTATAAAATTTATAATCTGATATATCTAAAACGTACTTTATGTTGTTTTTATTACAATGTTCTATAATATCATTAGTAAATTCTTTACTAATAATGTACAATTCATTTGTGTCTTTAATTAATTTATAATCCTTTATATATCCATGACTATTTGGCATATTTTCTAATAATAATTTTCCTCTAGCCCTAAAGCTATATCTATCTATCACAGAATCAGGAATAAAAAATTTCATGGTTCGTCCTCATGCAATGCAAGTAATTTTCTAATTTCTTTCCAAGTTCCTAGATCAACATAATCGTCAACTTCTATTCCTTCTGTATTATAAAAAGGAGTAAGCGTCATTTGTTTAGTATTAAATTTTTGATTAAGTGTACTTTTTTCCATATAACTTATAGAGTCAGCAAAACTAGAAACCCTAAAAGCAAAACTACACCAATAAGCATTATAATTTTGAAAATTTGTTTGAGGCTTATCTTCATATAACTTTACTAGATTATTTTCTATTTGTAACGCACCTTTTGTTGATAGCATTGATGGATTTGATTCTTTTTTATAAAAAAATACAAATTCATTTGTTTCTAATCTATCTTTTACTGTTGTATACAAATCTACGTTATTTTTTAATTTTAAAATTGTATCAGGTAGCAGTACTAGATTATCTTCGCCAAACCAGTTATAAGCACTTTTTATTGCACCCGTGTATTCTAATTCTTTAGGATTTTGATAAACAAATGCAATATTGTACTTGTTTTTATATTTTGACAAGTATTCAACTATTTCAGTTTTATACTCGTTAATTACAATTACAAAATCAACATCGTTTTTTGTATAGTCTTTAAAAAAGTCAAAACTATAATCTATTAAAGCTTGATTTTTATCAAGTCTTAAGATTTCTTTTGGATATGGTAAATTTAATCTTGCACCTTTACCGGCGGCAGGAAGAATAACTGTTAGTGTCATAACAGTATTTACAAAGTTGCATCTTCCATTCCAGCAACTCTGAGTTTTACTATATTAGTAATTTGCCATTGTTTTTGATCTAAGCCTTTTAATACACCTAACCATTTATTCCTCAACAATGCAAATTCATTAATAATCTTTTCATAGTCAACTACGTCTGCTTCGCCGTCAACATACTTCTCAACGTCTCTACTAGATAATGCACGTTGATAGTTTTCAAGATATGTCTTAAAAAACGAGCTACGCAATCTACGTAGCTCGATATTTAAGTAATGTAGTATTGCTTCGATCTCTTGTAATTGATTAAATCTATGTTCAACAATACCTGGCATTTCAGAAGATGCTTTTTCTACACTTCCTTTTAACTTTACTTCGGCTCGAGCTTGAGTAAGCTCTGCTTCAAAATGTTGTATAGCACCGGGTATTTGTGATATATCTCGTGATACTTGACTGTACCAACCCATTATTCATCCCAATCGTTGTCTTCGTCGACTTCGTCATCGTCCATTTCTAAATAATACTGAATTGCATAATCCAACGTTTTATCATTGCCTAGTAAATCATTTAATTGATCATCTTTAAATCCATAGTCTATTAGCGTATCAACAAATCTCTCTGCCGCCATTTCAACGTGTTTCTTATCAAGATAATCTTTAAAAACATTCCATAAGTCCGCAACAAATTCTTCATCCATTAGTAACAGGCTCCTCGTAATGATCCACAGCTTCTATGTCTGCGTTGTCGGTATTTACCTCAGTTGCCTGTTTTTTAATGTAATCCGACATGACCATTTCGAGAAGATCGCCTGTCCAATTCTTACGATATTCTAGATGTTCAGTACCATCTAAAGCAATATATTTTAATCTATTACCTTGCTTTTCAATTACGCTCTTAGCTTCAAATAACTCAACGAGTCCGCTATATGGATTCATGCCTGTTTCGTATGGAATCTTCACTTGCACACCTTCAAATGGTTTAGCATAACGAGTCTTCATTACTTTACAACCTGCACGAATACCCATAACTTGACTAATTTTGTTACCGTCTTCGTCTTCTTTTAGTTTTAACTTCTTCATTGCAACAACAATACTTGATGCATAGATAAAGCCTTGTCCACCTGATATCTTATCATCTGGATCAAACATATCCTGTGATGCATAAGTGTGGTTGGTACATACTAGTCCTACATTATGTGAACCAATCATATTAACTGTGTTACGAACAAGTGAGGTAAGTGCCTTAGGCTTTCTACCCATGTCACCTTTCATATCACCCTTGTTAAACTGATCAACATCAGTAGGAGTTAGTAGCATACCTAAGCTATCAATAACAAACAATACCTTAGGACGATCTGTTTCATCCATTGCCTTATAGTCTGCCATAAACGTACTTATAGTTTTTGCTACATCATCGATCATTGACATATTAAGTTTAAGAAGTTTTTCTTCACTAGTGTCAACGTCTAATGCTTGTAACCAACTTTCGTCAAGTGCATTCTCTGAGTCAATTAATACTACAAAGATACCTTGATCTTGTGCGTGTTTTACAATGTTACCAGCACAAAAATAACTTTTACCTGCACCCGACTCTCCTGCAAAAACTGTTACTTTACCTAGAGGTACTCCTTTTTTAAAGTCACCACTTACTAGATAGTTTAGTGCATATGATCCTGTTGAGATCCAGTCAGTTGGATCATTAAAGCCGGAACTCATGCCTGAGATGCTTTTTGTTAAGTCCTTACGGAACTTGCTAACGTCAAAAGATTTAGCCATATTTTCTCCTAAGTAGAAATAAAGGGAGACCTCGCTGGTTACCGTGCGGAGGTTTTTGCCGGAACTCCCAATTAATAATTACTGTTGTCGTGCTCTAATCATTGCAAGAATGTCTTGGGCTCCGCCTTCAGCAGGTGCTTGTTCTGTTGCAGGAGTAGGAGTAGGAGCAGGTGTTGCTACTGGCTCTGTTGCTTCAACAACTGGTGCTGGTGCCGGAGTTTCTGCTACTGGAGCAGGTTTAGTATGTGCCGCTTTATTAGGATCACCAGTACGTGCTTGCATTCCACTGGGCCTAAAATATTGGCTCCATTTTTCTGCATCATATGCTTCGCCATCCACACTTGCTTCAAACATCTCAGTAAGAACTTTAACCCCAACATCTTCGGGCTTCTTAGGCAAGAAGTCGCTTAAATTAAACAATCCATTTGTTTCGATTGCTTTCATTTCTGCATCTCCTAGTGGTCGCTCTCTACGTGCCCAATTACTTGCACCGTAGTCAGCATATCCGCCTTTAGATCCTTTAGATAAACGGAAGTCAACTCCAGCAGTATAATCTGTTGGTAATTCTTCCATATCTGGATCCATAAGTGCCGCTTTAATAAGTTGAAAGATTTGTGGTCCAATAATGAAACGTCTAACTGGATTTTCTGGCTTATCCTCACCAAGAGGATCTTCTGTTACAAAACCTTGGAAAACATAAGAACGCTTTTTCCAATATTTACGACCCATATCTTCAAGACTTGGATCTTTAAACCATCCACGTACTTCTCCTAAGATAGGACATGATTCTCCATACATTTCCATACACGGAACTTGTACTTGAATTGGGCGAGAATCAGTATCGCCTTTTACTCCTGCAAACGGAAGTTTAATCATCAAACGCTCTTTCCAAAAGAAAGTGTTTGAATCATCTCCGTCAGGCAAGAAACGCAGGGTTGCCTGCTCGCCTTCTTTCATATTCCAAAATGGGTAAATTGCGTTATCGCCACCAGTGTTATTTCCACCTGTACGATTTTCTTGTTCTTTGAGCTTTGCTCGTATTTCTGCTAATGATGCCATAGTTATGCCTCCTTATAAATTTGCCTATGCATTGTGCCTTTATTGTGTAGCACAGTTTATATACTACACAACTTTATTTATCTTGTCAACTGTTTTTTTTATTTTTCTTGAAAAAACAATAAGTTATATGTTAACCTAAATATTTTGTCATAAACATTTTAGGCATTTCGTGATAATCTTTAATATCTAAAAAATCATGTAAGCCATTTGATGTTTGTATGTCTTTTAGGAATCTACTCTTAACCATTGGTTTTACGTTTTGAGCTGTTGCCATCATTCTTAAGACTCTAGCTTGTTGTGCAGAAACTGGAAGAGATTTCCCATCATCAGTTTTCACTGCTTTAACAGGGTTAGGACTACTTTGACTATCTATAACTTTTCCTAGTTGATCAAACATAGGTGGTTCTTTAAATCCAGCCTCGTCGTTATCTTGATCGAGTTCTTTACCTAAATCTTTCAAACCAAAGTCATCAAAACTTCCTTCTTCCAGTCCTGCGTTCATTCTCATTTTATATGTTTCAAATGCATGGCCTAGACGTTCTATGAATCGACTTGCGTTTCTTACGTATTGTTCGCCGTAATCTTTTTCAATTGCTGTTAATACTGCTGTTTCGCCTTTTGGAAATTGTCCAGTCTGTACGTCAAAATGACTCATTATATATTCGCCTATAGGTGTCTTATCTTTTTCAATTACAATATCATCTTCATCTGAATCTGGGTGGTCAACCTTGTCGCCTTTTGTTGCGCCTTTCATCTTTGCTTTTCTTACAGCGTCACCGTATGCGTTACCTTCTTCTGTTTCCATTATGTCAGGAACACCGTTTCCGTTTTTATCCTTCCACCAGCTACCTGATTCGTCATCACAATCATGTTTACAATTACAATCATCTTGTCTTACGTGCATTTGGCAACCGCAATCTTCACAAAAATAATTTTTATATCCTGTCATGTATCTTTCTGATAAGGTTTGTGTTTCACTAAATTGACCCATCATTTTTTCAAAAAAGTTTTCTAAATCTTCATCGTAACTTTTGGAATCGTTTACTTTATGACAGCTATTGCCTTTTCCTCTACGATATCCTTTCCAACATACTTTGCCATGTGAACCTTTTTTCTTTTCTTCTGATACTGCTGACCAATTAGCATTTCCGCAATCTTCGCATATAGAATCATCTATCTCGTCTAAAATATCCTCTGGCATAATTGAAACAGTTTGCATTTCGCCTATTAGGTTATATATGTATGGAAATACATCTTTAAGTTCTTCGTTAAATTGTTTAATAGTAAGCTGATCTATCCAATTTTCTGCAACATCAACAGGTACATCTTTTACATTTGTTGGTGAAAAGCTTTCAAATGTTTCTTTATAGTAATTTGGTTTTTGTAAATTTTGTATTTCTTTTTTAATAGAAACTGTTCTGTCTTTTACAATGCCTGTATATTCTTGCAAAGTTTCTGCCATTACTGTACTACGATTTAAATACTGATTAAATTTTCTTAATTTTGAAAGTTCTTCACTAAGTCCTGTAATATACTTTCCAAAATCATCATATGGATTTCCGCCTTCTGAAACGTGCATAGCTAAAGCTCTTGCTCCGCTTAAATGTTTAAAAGGATACTTGAATTTTTCGCCTTCATTATTTTCAATAAAAATAAAGCCTATTTTTTTATTACGGCTTTCGTCTTCACCTAATGATGCATTATGTTTTATTGAAAGTTTTGCACTTCCAATTTTTTGGAAACTTGTTTTATGAGTTCCATACATTTTTGATTCTGACATTGTATTATCTCCAGGACGATTATTTGCTAAAAATTTGTAGTCTCTTTTTTGTAAATTTGATCTATTAACATCTCTTACTTCAAATTTAAGTAACCTTTTTTTACTAAAGTGTCTCATATCTTTTAAAAATGAAAACCAACTATCTTTACCAATACCGTAGTTTTCGTCTATTATATCTTTATTGTATATTATAGTAACTCCGCTATCTTCGTCTAAGCTAACACTTACTTTACCTAAGGTATTTTCTTGCACTCCAAAATCAAAGTCAAAAAATCTTGCTTCTTTTGGCGTGTTGGTTATGTCTCCATTTTCGTCACCTATTACAAGGTTAGAAAATCGACTCTTAACTGAATTGAACAGTTGTTCTGCTATTAAATCTAAATTCAACATATTAATATTATTTATCCATAATTGCTAGATACAAAGATTGGCATTGGAGTTTCGTAATCGCCTATTTCCTCGGCTTGTGTAAATGTATTATACACATCTGGGTTCCAATCTCTCATAACAGTTATAATCCGTAGAGTTAATATCAACGCACTAACTAAGTCATCAGTAGCGCCAGGCTTTGCTTTGAATGAACTACCTATTGATACAAATGCTTTTAATTCACTTACTAATGGTTTACTTCGGATAATTAATTTATCATTCTCAACCATTGTTTTTAATCTTGCACAAGAACTTGTTTTGCTTCCATGTGTAGTATTAAATCCTTTTCGAAACTTCCTCACATGGCCTTTTCTAATAGGTTCACTAATAAAAAGTCCTGGTATATTTTCTTCCCCAAAATCCTGTATAACAATTAATGCCGCTTCTCCAATACCATTATTTTCTACACTCCAGTAAATATTTGCACCTTCGTTTCTACAAGTTTCTGCTATATATGTGCAAATATCTTTCATTACACGTATTTGCCCGGGGATACCTGTAACATTATGTTGCCATTCGGCAACTTGTTCGTATGTAGGAAGTTCTACTACTTGTATAGCCGCAAAGTCTCCTCCTGTACCCATAGATGGATCTAATGCTACTGTATAACTTTTGTCTGGATCAGGAGTTTTATACCAACGTACTTGACCCATATTCATTTTAGGTATTACACCTTCCATTTGTGCAAGTTTTAAGCTGTTAATTAAAGTTTCATCAAATACTAAAAATTCACAACCGTATTCTCTTCTAAATTTTTCTTCACCTATACGCCCTAGTTCATCAACTTTCCATTTTTCATCTCTATCCGGATGTTCATCCCAATAGCTTCTAAAACTATGAAATCCGTTAATTCCTACATCACGCTCATTTCCATTTTCATCAAACTTTTGTTCAGCTTGTTTCCAAATAGTTGCAAATGTATCTTCATCTGAATTTGGTGTACTTGTAATAATTGCTCGACCACCTGTTGCTAGAGTTGGTGATATAGAAGTCCAAAATTCTTCAGCAATATTAGGCATAACAAACGCAAACTCGTCACAGTATAATAATGAAATAGATAAACCACGTCCTGTTGTTCCTGTTGTTGTTTGACTTATAATCCTTGATCCATTTTCAAACTCAACAGATCCTTTGTTATAACTGGTTACGCCTGCTCTTATATAATCAGGACAAAGTTCATATACATATCTGATACGTGCCATAATTTCTTGGGCACCTGTATATTTGTGTGCGGCAATTAGAATAGTTTGATCAGGATTAAACATAGCATACCAACACAAATATATTGCGGCACAAGTTGTTTTACCTGTTTGCCTTGGCATCATATTAATGTTAAACCTATGATTATGATAGCTTTGCATAAGTCTATCTTGGTATTCATACGAATCAAATAATAGTTTACCCTCGACAGGATGTTGAATATAGGCAAACTTACTTGCAAAATAAACATAGCCTGTTTCAGGATCCATACACTTCATCAAATCTTCTACTTGATCATTTGTATATGTTTCTTGCTGATTTGCTTTTTTGGTTAAAACACCATCTAAACTTTTACTCATAGTAATACTTAGTCAAAAAAATAGCACCCGTAAGTGCTATTGAGTCTGGGGGATTATTGATTAACTAGTTACTTTTTGCCTGCAATAGCTTTCTGCAAGCCTGCTGGAAGTTTCTTTTGTTTTGCTGATAAGCCTTTTGAGTCTGAATCTTTTGAATCGCCTTTTTCTTTTGCGGCTTTTTTCATTGGTTCTTTTGTATTACCATCACCATCTATATCAGGAAAGTCTGGCTTTGCTTTTTTCTCAGCTAGTGCGTTCAACAGTGTATTTTTTATAGATGCTTCTGTATTCATTGGGTTATCACCGCCTGATGTTGCTTTATATGACTTTTTAACTTTGTGCAAATCATTACCAGCTGGTACACTTGCACTAACATTATTCATATATTTTTCATCTGGTTCAGTTGACGCATCAGGAAAATTACCATCATAGTCTTCTGCTTCATCTTCAGTTGACATCATATGAATCATATCTCCCATAGATGGAGACCCTTGTGGCTCCATTGACATACGTGGGCTTATGTCATCTGGTCCTACTTCTTTTGCACCAGAAGCTCCTGCCAATTGCATCATGCGTATTAGATCATCAACTGATCCGGATATTGTAACTTTTCCATCTGAGCCCATATCCATGCCTTCTGTGCCTTCCATGCCGCACTCGTTTGTGGTTTCGTTCATGGTGTTCTCCTTATTGTTTATTGATTCTGCATTTGATGTAGCTTTTGTAGTGTCTACAGTCCATTCAATGCCCATATCCTCTAAATGATCAATAACAGGCTTTATATCATCATCATTTAATTCGCTATCAATTCTTGTCCATAGCGGAGCAGATTGTCTACTAATCTTTCTTTTAGTAGAACCAAGTGTTGCGGCATCTAGTAATATTCTTCTAAATGCTTCGCTGACTTGATTCCAATCTGCTTGTGTTTGTATTTGTTCAATTGACGAAATTATATCGGCTTCTGTTGTGCCTATTCCGTCTACTGCATCATACAACACTTGTGCAATCGAAGAATGATTTATATCGCTTGTTTGTTCTTGATCTTTTTCAGCATCAGTATTTGGGCTATTATCTTGTCCAGCACCATCGCCTTGTGGTTCACTCTTTGGTAGTGCTTCGTCACCGCCTGGTCCTGTTGGTAGTTCGTTATTGCCATCTGGACCTGTCATTTTTGAATAATTCTGATCAAGTCCACTTAAATCAACATTATTAACATTAAGGCGTAACGCATTCATCATTTGCAAACCAAGTTTATTATTTTTTGGATCGTACTGCACATTATTACCTTTGTAATGTTCGAAATCAGCTTGTCCAGGTCCTGAGGAATTGCCTTTATGTTTTGTTAAACCAATTTTAGCATATTTACTACCATTTGTAATAATTGCTTTACCTTGTTCACGACCATACCCGTTTGGTTGAGGAACAACTGCTTTCCATTTGGCTTTTGGTGCGGCCTTTGGTGCGGCGTCTAATCCACCTTTGTCTTTGTCTTTATTTCCACTGATAGCTTTTTCTAAGGCGTCAATTCTTTTTTGCATTTCAGCACCTAGTTCTTTATCGTCGGGGTACATTTTCAAAGCATTTTTTAATGTTTGAATCATTTGTTTTGCCGCATCTATTTGCTCTTTTGGCAAGCTTTCTTTAATTGCGATTTCTTTAATTATCATATTAGCTCCCGTACTTACTTAACCAACTGTCAACATCTGGTAACACTCGTTGACGCAATCTTAGTCTACTAGGTGCAGTACTACCTTTTGGTCTATTTGGATTTGGTTCTGCTAATCCTGCGGCTCTTCTTGCGGCTGGATCTGTAATGCCTTTTTGTGCTTGTTTCTCTCTTTCAGCATCTATAGCATCTAAATCTCTAGGTTTTACTAATCCAAGCTGTTTAGCATCTGGTGCTTGATCAACATATGCTTTTGTTCCATCTGGATCTACTTGCGTAGCTTTAGCTGTTGGTCTTGCTTTTGGTTTTACTTTAGCCAATTTTAATGCGGCTCTAGTATTTGGTCCAACAATACCATCAACTTTTAATGGCTTACCTTTTAGTATTGCAGATTTTTGAAAGTCCATTACTGCTTTTTCAGTACCGCTTCCAAAGATACCATCAGCGGTAATACCTAGCTGTGCTTGTATAGCTTTAACTTCAGCGCCTCTACTACCTTTACGTAGTAAGTTACTTGTTCCTGCTTTTCCTGCTGGTTTTGCATCTGGGTTTTTCCAACTTTGTGCTGGTGCTTTGCCTACTTGATTAGAAGGTGCATTCTTAAAGTTTTCTCCTTGACGATAAGAAATTTTTCTTCCGCCTTTAACAATACCTTTTATTGTTGCTGGGTTCCATTTACCAAAAAATCCTTCGCCGGAAGGATTACCATTCCATCTAACTATTTCTTTACCGCCGACAGCCATTCCGTCGCGTCCAGTTTTTGGTTTTTGAAAGTAAAGATTACCATCAGGGGCGTGCATAATCATATTGCCACCACCAGGTCCTCCATAGTGTGTTGGAATAAATGTTGTTGGTACAGCTTCGCTTACGATTGCTTCTTTTTTAGCTGTCTTTGCGGCATTTTTCCAGTCTTGGCTTGAAGGAGCATCTGGGTGATCAGCATCTCTACTTGTGCCGGCTTTCTTACGCTTGTTTACGTTGTAGTATAAGCCTTTAGACTTTTCATTAATTTCTTTTATTCTCATATCATGCTCCTGCAATGGTGCTTTTTGTATTTTCTACATCACCAATGTCTTTGCTTTCTCCTTGCGGAGCACCATCTAACGGGTCGTTATCTCTTTCTTTACGTGCAGTTTCTAATTCTTTTAACAAGTCCATAACTCTATTAACACCTGAGTCTTGTTGTGCTGATTCTCCGCCCATGTCTTCCTGGGTTAGTTTTGCAGTATATTCCTCTTCAGATTTTTCTTGCTGATATAATTCTTGAGGTTCATTTGGATTACGTACAATAATATGACTCTGTGGTACATCACAGCATGATCCAATATATTCTTGTAATACTTGTACAGTGGTTGGATATGTACAGGTTACTTCATAATAGTGTACTTCTGTATTTTCTAACTGTGGAAAATCTAACGGACGTTCTTGTATTGGTGTCTTTTTACCTGCTGACATTTTTGTACAACCAAATTTCTGCAAGCATCTTTCTATCATATCTTCACAATTATCAGGCAAATTACCCGCTATTCCAATTTTAAAATCATAAGTCTTTTTAGACTCTTGTAAATAATCAGCAAATTCTTTCATTATAACATCCTAATTTAATGTATAGTATTATTTATCTTTATCAAGGCCTTTTAGTCTTTCTAATAGACTATTTCTATCAGTGACTACATATCCTTCGCCACTTACTATTCCTTCAGATGTTCCACTATCTTTATCTAGTTTTTCCTTTTTTAATTGCAAATCAATCATTTTTAATTTTTTATCTATTTTCGCAACTTTTGCATCTAACGTAGTTTTAAGCATATTACCTGCTACTTCAAAAACTCTTCCACTATAACGACTTTCTACATTCATACCTAAGTCCATTAAATCATCATAAGCTTGCATGGCTTTTCCTGCTACTTCATTTAATTCATCATCGGCCATTTGACCTAAACCTTTAACAGCTGGTAATGCACTAGCAATTTTGTCAAACTCTGCTATGTCACGAAACGTGTCGCTTTGTTCTGTAATTGCTGTTTCTGCCTTTTTATCTGGTGTATTAGTTGTATCTGTATCAGCAATATTTAAAAGGTCTTCAAGTTTTTTTGTCATAAAAGTAATCCATTATATACTAGTATTATTTAGTCAAATATTATTCAGCAGTGCATTTATTTTTTGTTGGGCTGTATACACTGCACTAGTTCCAGCAGTGATCCAATGTGTATAATCTTTTAATTCTTGTTTGTTTTCTGTTTTAAGTTGCTGTTCACTTTTGTGTTGATATTGTGTTAGATTTTCTATTTGCCAAATATTCATTAGGTGATCTGTTGTAGGTGGATTGGTCAACATTATTTTTGCTTTTTCTACAACTTTTTGTGAGGCGTTAGATGTGAATATACTTGCTGACACTCCTCCTAAGTATCCTCTTTTTTGTCTTTGTATACGCCACTGTTCTACAGTAATTTTAGGAAAATTTTGTTTCTTAACTGCTAAACAATTTATTTGTGTACAAAGTATATTTACTTTTTTGTAGTAGGGTAAACCTAGCCAACGCATTAAATAGAAATGTTCACGTTTTGGATTAGATGGAAGCAAATGTGTAACATCTATACTTTCTACTTTGTAATCTTTACATTTTTGTAATGAGCTTTTGCTTGGTTTATATAAAGCAATTACTTTATCATTATTATAAAATTTATTTAATTGCTTATTCCATAAATCAAAATAAAGATCAAAGTATACAGGATCAGCCGCACAATATATTATCATCAACGTTTGCCTTGATGGAAAATATCTCCTTCATTTATAACTCTAAAGAATATACCTTTTTGTTTACTGTATGCCCTAGCCGCAGACCATTTTGCTTGGTTTAAAACATAATGTGCTTTATTATGTTGGCTGTTACCTATTTTCTTTAAATCAGTTTGGTTAGCTGGTTTAACTTCTATAAGTTCAACTTTTTGAGATCCATTTTTATCGTTATAAACAACAAAAAAATCAGGAACATAAACTGTATATTTTCCAGTAAATGGATTTCTATATGGTATTTTAATTGATTCACTTGCCCATTTAGATATATTAGGATTGTTATCACACATACGCATAAACGCCCATTCCCAACTACTTCTATATGTAGGGGAACGTCCACCTACATATTTGTCAGGGTTTTTCAGTGTATACTTTCCTTGAGCAAACCTTGCCATTATAATAAAATATTTCTTTGTTCTTTGCTAGGATTTTGAGGTTCTACTTTAAAACCTAATTGACTTGATTTACTTCTATTTACATTAAGTATAGTAGTAACTAATCTACTTAATTGAACTTCATCCAATCCACGGAGAGTGTCAAGAATAGTATATACTGGAGTGCCTTCTAACTTAGCCTGTTGTAGTATAGCCACACTAGTTGATACGGCACTAGATTTTCCAAATCCTCTTTTTTCAAAAAATCCTACACAACTGTCTACTTCGTTTGATGTAAAATTTACTTGTTTAGAAAAGTACTTATTATAAAATTCTTTAACTTCTCCTGCACTATCAGTATTTGCTAGGGTACTAGTAACATCTGTCATTGTGAATTCCTTATGTTATCAAAGTTGTCTATTGCTAATGTTCCAAATGCATCTTTTTGGGATCTACTCAAGTTATTCCATGCACCTTTTCTGTCATTTAAATTGCCAGATTGTTGATTATTACTATATGCATTTTTAAATGCAAAATCATCTCTTGCTTGTTGGTTATTTGCTAATACATTTAAAGCATCTTGTCTTGGTAAATTAAAAATTGTATTATTATTATCTTGCAGTGTACTTGTTTGCGTAAATGCTTGTGTATTAGATTGTTGTGGAAAAAGGTTATTAACTAATCCATTTAAAGCTATTGTTGAAACAGCTACTAATGCTCCGTCTATTATATTATTTTTTTCTGCTTCTTTTGCTTGATCAGAATAGTTTTCTATATTTTGTAAAGTATTATATCCTGTAAGAATAGTTTGTAAATCTACATTTTGATTTTCTATATCTTTGAATACCGATGTTATACCGCTAAGTATTCCGCCGTCACCAAATATATTAGACACACCTCCTCCTTCAACTGAAAGTGGACTTTTTCCAACATCATAATGAGAAGGATCTGCAAATCCTGCTGGATTATCTACAGTGGTTAGTCCTCTACCATACATTACAGATTCGTATTCAACTTGCATTTGATTTTCTGTAAACTGACTGGCGCCTTGTTCTAAATTATCATGTCTTAAACTTGTTATTATTGGATTTATTAATGTGTAGCTAGTAAAATTACTTACTCCACTATTTCCATGTAATTGATTAATTGTAATTGAATTGAAGAAAGGTGCAGAAGGTCTAGTTTTATCTAGTCCATATCTATAACTATTACGTAACTCTGACCCATATGTATTATCAGGATTATTTATAAAAGGCAACGGAACAGTTGTATCAGGTTGGCCGATAGCATTTTTTCTAGCATAATTTGGATCTTGATAATAATACCTAAAATATGTTTCCCATAACAATGTTGTTAGTCCTGCTTGATCATCATGGAATACAACAGATACAGGGTCATATCTAAGTTTTGTTTGAACAATCTTTTTTCTATTATATTGATTTTTTACATCAGTATCAATACTATATCCAGGCATATCAATACTTCTAACCAGTAAATTTACTTCTTTCTTGTTTAAAAGTTGACCTACCGCTTGTCCTAACGATGCTAATGCTATTTGATTAATATCAAATACTACATGATATAGGAATTTTTGTTTTGGAGTAAGACGTAAATTATTACGTACATATAAAGCACTCGCATGGGCATAGTCACCTAAATTGCCTTTAGGGTTTCCTAATGCACTTGAAAAGTTATCAAAAAATCCGGATAGTTTACTCATATAGTATTTATCACTTGATTTATATACGTATAAAACAACGAAAGGAGCTCAAGGCTCCTTTCATAACAATCTCTAAATTGTTTTATTAAGTTCCGCCACCTGTTGCGGCTACGCTTACATTTCTTGCAACAGTTGCACCAACTCCATTTCCTATTGGAGTTTGTACAGCGTTATCATACATTATTGTAAGTGAGACTGTAACAGGATCACTATTAGCGTATGCTACTGAACCATAATCTACTGAGGTTAAATATGCTCCGTATATTTCCCAAGTTTCTAAAACATTTGGTGTGTTTACACCGTTACCACCATCTAGTATTTCTAGCCTTTGTAAAAACTTATAATCAATACCTGATGCGGCACTAGCTTGTTCGAAGAAATCAAATTGCTTCTGTAGCTGTTCGCCAACTAATTTTTGAACATTACCGTTTACATCATCACGTAAATTTACAGTAATTTCATTCCAAGTATGCTTACCTGCAATATTTACTTTACTACCATAAACATGAAGTTCTTGGTTTTCAAATGAAACTGTAGGCCTTGAAGCATCAATTACCTGTTTTGTTAATTCTTGTGTTTCGTTAGATACACCAAAATTTTCTAATGTAATTCTAAAACGGTATTGTAGCTTCGGCATAAGCAAGCCTTGACTGCTTGCACTAGTGTCGTTTGCTAAAGGTACCGTAATATTTGTTAGTGTTGAGATTGCCATATTTGTACTCCTATTTGCAAGTATTTATCATATTTAAATGTTAATTCATTAACACCCTACTTTATGATCCCAAGCTTGCTATCTCTCCTGTATTTTTCAATCTCAACGGAATGTAAATAAATTCCACTGCTTTGACTGGTTCTACTGCAATATCAACATAAAGTTCATTTCTGTCAATTCTTGCTGGTGTATTGTTTGTTTCGTCGCATACAACTAAGAAATCATATAATGCTCTAAGTCCAACTAATTCAATCATTAAACTTTCAGTTGCTTGTTTAATTTCATCACGGGTGATTTTATCATTTGGTTCAAACAAATATGGTTTTGCAAGTTGGTTTAGCTGACTACGTAGATATACTGTAAGTCTTGCTACATTAATTCTATCTAATGAACTTGCATTAGCCGCTCTAGTTTTTTGGCCAAATACAACTAAACCTGCACCTGTTAAGAATGTTATTGGATTTACATTATTAGCATAAAGCGTATCACGCTGTCCTTCATTAAGAGCAATGCTACTAAATTCACCTTCTGCTGTAATAAACCCTGTTGCAGTTGCATTAGTTACTCCACCACGTCTTGTACCTGCTGGTGCAAACCATGGAAACGCAACTTGGTCATTTAATGCAATAGTTCTTAGAACCATATGACTTGGAGGTACAACAATATTGTTACCTGCATTATCACTTGTAAATCCGCTTGGATAGTATACACCTAAGTATTCATTACTTGTTACAAGTCCGTCATCGTTATCTTCTGGTGCTAATGCAACATTTGTTGCCCAATTATTAAGTGTGGTTGCATCTGATGCTAATCTAAATGGTGAATCACCAATTACAAATGCTGTTAATCCTCTATCAGCATTTAAGCTATTCATTTCGCCAATTAGTTCTGAATATCCAGGAGTTGCTATCAAGTTAAAAATTCTTGATTCGTCGTCTCTAATATCTGCATTACTATTAACCATTGCTTGTAATGCTTGAACAACAACTTTACGCTGTGATTGTCTACCAAATGATCCTGAGCCATCGTTATTATTAGCTGATTCAGTTACCCAACGATGTGGATAGTATGATGCCATAGACGCTCCGTTTTGTCTTGTATTTGTTAATGTAAGGTCAATGCTGTTTCTTACAAATTTCTTAACATTAAATCCACTTCTACGTAGGTTCCATAAAATCATACCTTTTGGATATAAAGCTGGATCAGGGCAATCTGGATCAACATAATCACTAATCATCATGTCTTCGATTGCACCTATTGTATGTGTACTTGCACTACCGCCTGTTGTTGCCCAACGTGCATCTGCAAATAAAACACCATTTTCTGTAGTTTGATCTGTGTTGTCAAGTAGTACCCATTTGTTCACTGTAAGTGCTGAGTTATATTTGTATATCTTAGGATAATTTTCAAGATCTGCTGTGCTTACCCAAATATCTCCTGTTACAAGTGCATTACCATCTGTCCTACTTGTGTCTGTTGGTTCTGTTGCACTTACAATTGGCCCTGCCGCACTTGGTGCGTTTGCTGGTGTAGCATTATAGAACGGTGAACTTGTAGCTGATGTTCCAGTTCCGCCTTGATATAAGTATCCAACCCAATCAGTTCCATTGTGTACCATAATATCAATTTCATCTACAACTGAGCTATACCATAGGGCACCGTCTGCCGCTAACGCTGTTGGTGCACTCGCACTCGCAGTGTATGTTAAACCTGCCCAAAGCGATGCATTTAATTTTTCTGGATTACTTCCGCTTTCACCTGGTTGCCAGTATAAGTTAGCTGTTGTTCCAGCAACTAGTCCTGCTAGTGTTAATCCGTTATCAGTATCAACTAGGTTAATCTCTCCTCCTAATGAATGCTGTATAACTACTCTATTTTGACTATCAACACTTGCACTTACATTTACAAGACCTAAATTGTTAATAGCTGTTGCCATTAAGTCTGAGTCTGTGCTTGCACCTGTTGCAGTAAATGATGCTGAAACTGGTGATGTCATCGTAGCATTATCTTTAAGTGATTCACTTACAGTAAATGCATATGCTTGTGCTGAGAAACTTGTTGCTGTAATTTTACTTGATGTAATAGTAGTTGCACCAGTTTCTTTTCTGTAATATACATAATATGATGCTAATATTGTTGCATCATCAGCCGCATTATATTTTACATACAATTGATTTGCTGTTAAATTTGCACCGCCGCCTGCTTTATCTAATTCTTTTAATGCTGTAGCATTATTTGTGTAAAGTGGTGCTGATGAAAGATCCCATTTTTCTGTAGTTGAATTCCATCTACGCACTTTCCAGTCTGCACCTAAGTTTGGATTTGTTGTTTTAATCCATAGTGATCCAGTAGGTCTAGGATTTGTGTCTCCTGATTTATACTCTGGTACACTTGTATGCGGTGCAATAGTTAATGCTGTAGTATAGTATGTTCCAGCAGTTAAACCTATGTCTGCTAATGGTGTTCCTGATCCGTCAGCAATAGCAATATAGTCTCTGCCAGTACCGTCATTATAAATTTCTAGTTTATTATCTACAACTGCCGCTGTAATACCTGTAATAGCGGCTGTGTTAATGTCACCTGCTAAAGCTGATAATGTTGTGCTACTTGTTGTAATAGTAGTAGGTGTTCCACTAATGGCAATAGTGAATTGCTCACCTGCACCTGTTGTTCCGCCAGATGTACTTGAGACACTTGGCCAAGATTTTTTCCAAAGAGCACTTCCTACTTCTACCCATGTACCTGCAGTATTTTTATAATATGTTTTTACTGTTGTTGTAGTTGCTCTAACAGCATAGTCACCTACTGCACCAATTGACCCTTTTGGTGCGCCGGTAGCTGAATTTCCAACTAGTTTTGTTGAATCTGTAATTACAATAGGAGCCTTATTACCAAACGTTTGTCCGCCAGTAGTTGTTACTGCGGCGGCATTCCATTGTTGAATTCCAAACAGTGATGTGCTAGTATCTAACCACCAAGTTCCGTTAGCTGGATTAGCTGTTGTAGCTGTAGCACTTGCTGAAAGTGCATTTAAATCTACATCTCCTCTAACTACATAAGCTCTATTACTTACACCTAAGAAGCTATATGCGGCTTGGAGCCCATATTCGTTTTGCTCTCCGCCGTGTATCGGATTATTGTTTGCATCCGTTTTAAAGCTTGGATCTCCAAAAGTTTCTACTAAGTCTCTTTGTGATGATAACAAATAAACTTTTCCTGCGCCTGCTTTTGTAGTTCCAGGTGCAATACCTGTTCCAGCACCGTTCAGTTTATTTTCTGCGGTAGCAACAAAGATGATTGGAGTAGTACCTGGTTCAGCTGGAGTATAAAAACTCTCATCTATAACGCTAACCTGTACACCTGGTGATGTTAATGCCATTTTAATTTCTCCTATGGGTCTAAATCTCTTATTACTATTATTTAGCAGATTTGGTTATTTTTATTAATTTTAGTCCAGTAATACACGCATTTTTCTATTGACTAAGTGTAATTAATCGTGTAAAATAAAAATTAAGGAGTTGTTTATGACAAAATACAAATTTAAAGAAGATGAATATATTAAAGAGTTTGCAAAATATATAGATACAACTTATGGTGCTCATTATTCAAAAGATAAATTTCAAGCTACAGAATTTATAATTGATGGTGGACACGGTACTGGGTTTTGTGTTGGAAATGTTTTAAAATATGGTCAACGCTATGGCAAAAAAGGTACAAAAGAAGATGCTAGAAAAGATCTTATGAAAGTGTTACATTATGCACTTATGCAACTATATGTGCATGACGAAGATCTTTAACCTATTAGAAATCCGTAACCAGTACCACCTGCTACTGCCATAAACAAATCCTGTTCAAGCTTTTCCATTTCCTGTTGTGCTTCAGCCTTAAGTGTGTCACCGTTTAATGTAGTTCCGCCGCCAGGGCCAGCTATAGTACTAAACTTACTTCTTGCTTCACCTAGCATATATTTACATCCTGCTAGTGTATAATCTTTAATCCATTGTGCGGCTTTATAATCAGCAAATAATTCAAAATCAGGTCTATAGTTATAAACTTGTAAAAGAACTTCTTCTTCGGCTCTTGGTCTTTGAAGTATAGTTAATTTATGACTTGTAGGGTTCCATTTGAATTCCATAAATGAACCAAACATTCTTCCAATTAATTCTTGCTGTTGTGCAAAAAAGTCATATGTAGCTAATCCGCCTATACCTGATCCTGCAAGCAAATATGTATTAGTATATGCTAAATTAAAAGGTTCAAATAAACTACCTCCGTCGGCACTTGCTCCTAGTCTACTTCCAACACTTCTTCTAAAAATTTTTCTTACTTCGATAATTTCCTGTGGTAGGATATAGGCATTTTGACTTTCTACTAAAGTAATAGTTGCATAACTTTCTTCTACACTATTTTCACTTCGCTGTCTGTACTTTGTTAATGATTTGGATAAAGCAGTTTCATAATGTATAGGATCAAGTTCTACATCAACCATTCCTCCACCAAGAAATGCATTCACATAATCAAATATTTGTTGTTTTTCTGTTGTTAGATCAGGTATTGCGTTCATTGAATCTCTCCATATATATTTATACGATAAATATACATATGCCGAGACTAAGTTTATATAGACCAGAAAAATCAAAAGATTACAGTTTTCTAGATGGAATTATTCTAGAACAATTTACTGTTGGTGGTACCGATGTACTTTTACACAAATATGTCGGAACAAAAAATCCTACAGCTGAAGAAGCTACAAAAGAAAAACCAATTTATGAAAATGAATCAGTATCAAATATTCAAGATTTATTATTTTTAGAAAATAGAGATAGAAAATATGATCAAGATATTTACTCAATTAGAGGACATTACAATGTTCAAGATAACGATTTTGATTTAACTCAATTTGGTTTGTTTTTACAAAACGATACATTGTTTATGACAGTGCATATTAACAGTAGTGTGAAAACATTAGGGAGAAAAATTATAAGTGGTGATGTTATTGAATTGCCACACTTAATAGACGAATATGCACTAAACGATGCAACAGTAGCATTAAAAAGGTTTTATGTAGTTGAAGATGTTAACAGAGCAAGCGAAGGCTTTAGTCAAACTTGGTATCCACATTTGTATAGACTTAAACTAAAACAAATATATGATGGACAAGAATATAAAGACATACTTGATTTGCCTTCCGAAGAAGGAAGCGATCAAACATTACGAGATGTATTATCAACGTTTGAGACAGAAATGCAGATTAACAATGCAGTAGTTGCACAAGCAGAAGACAATCTTCCACAAGCTGGTTATAATACAAAACATTTTTATACAATAAGTGTTGATACTAACGGAGAAGTAAGTATAGTGACTGTTGACGATGATGTACTACGAGCTGATTTTGATGTTGATGTTTCAAGCGTGATTGATCCTGCTCCTCAAAGTGGTTATAAAGGATATTTAGTAGGCGATGGTACTCCTCCTAATGGAGCTCCATTTGGAACGGGAATTGGGTTCCCGTCAAATAGTAGTGTTGGAAGTTACTTTTTACGTACAGATTTTGTACCCAACAGACTATTTAGATATAATGGAAATAGTTGGAAGAAAGTCGAAGATGCTGTACGAACAACAACTACGCCAGACACTGTTAAAAATACTCTAAAAGGAACATTTATTAATAATGCTACTGTAAATACAATCAACGGCGAACAAGTTACTGAAAGACAGTCTCTTAGTAAAGCATTAAAACCAAAGGCAGATAATTAATGCAATATTTTTATGATGGACAAATAAGAAGGTATCTTACACAAATTGTAAGAGCTTTCAGTAATTTTAATTACAAAGACGGTGACGAAGAGTTACGTCAAGTGCCTGTAACATATGGTGATTTGACAAGACAAGTTGCAAATATTATTAGAGATAATAGTGAAAATAAAATGCCTTCTGTACCAAGAATGGCTGTATATATTACTAGTATGCAAATGGATAGAAGCAGACTAAGTGATAGTAGTTTTATAAGTAAAATTAATATTAAAGAACGTGCATTTGATGAAACTAGTCAAACATATTCAACTACACAAGGAAGCGGATTTACGGTAGAAAGATTACATCCGACGCCTTATGTTTTAGGTGTAAATGTGGATGTATGGAGTTCTAATACAGAACAAAAATTACAGCTATTAGAACAAATTTTTATGATGTTTAATCCTGATTTAGAATTCCAAACAAATGACAATTATGTAGATTGGACAAGTTTAACTGTACTACAACTTGAAAATATTAATTTTAGTAGCAGAAGTATTCCGGTGGGAACAGAAACAGAAATAGATATTGCTACATTAAGTTTTATTGCTCCTGTTTATATTTCACCGCCAACAAAAGTTAAAAAGCTTGGTGTTATTACTGAAATAATTAATAGTGTGTTAAATTTAGATGCTAATACAATAACTTTAGATGGATTTAATCCTGATACAAGTGATCAAACAAAAGTTGCAGACGGATTTGTCGTATTACCTGATGGGTCAGTAGTTAGTAATAATCCAAATGAACCAAAAGAAGCAAAATACGATGAAGATGGTAATGTTGTTTATGATGGATTACGCCCTGAAGATAGTAGAACTACTGTTATAAAAACTTCAAATGACGGAAATATAAATGTAGCTAATGTTAACACAGCAACCTATAGAAATTTTGATATATTAATTGAAAAACGATTAGCTAAACTTGCTAAAAATGCGGCAAATCTCAATAACATAAATTGGTTAAATGTTTTAGAAGCAGAAGCTCCAGCAAAATTCCAACCAGGAATAAGTCAAATAAGACTAAAAAGAGCTGAATTATTAACATCTATTGTAGCTACATTTGATTTTGTTAATAATAATACACAAGAGATTGTTTTGACATACGATGTTGATACTTTACCAGCAGATACACTTTTACAAGGGCCAACTAAAAATGCAGGAACAGTTGATTATATTATTAATCCACGTAACTTTGATCCTACTACTGTAAAAGCAAACGGTGTTCGACTTTTACTTTTACAACCCATAGGCGGACAAATTGAAAGAATATTTACCGCAAGTAATAGCACCACACGAGTAGAAACAGAAGTAGATGCTGATAGAGTGTACGATATTGATTTGTATATTAATAATATACGTAAAACTGATGTTACATCACAAGAAACTATTGATGGTAGTTTAGTATTAAAAATACAGCCAGACGATATGCCAAGACCAGGCGAAGAAGTAAGGTATGTTTTATACATAAACGAAGATGGAGCAGATGCGTGGAAATCTACAACTGACCGAGACTTTGTAGCAGATACTGGAGATATTTGTGAATGGTCTGGTACTGAATGGCAAATAATTTTTGATGCTAGTCAAACAAAAACACCAACTTATGTAACAAACTTAAACACAAGTCAGCAGTTTTACTGGAATAGTTTTTACTGGCAGTTTTCAGTTGATGGATATTATCCAAGAGGAAGTTGGGATTTAATAATATAAAATAACTATTTGTATGGACAAAATAGTTTGTAGTGGTGCATTATTTTATGCACAAGATACTGAAAGATTTTTACTTCTACATAGAACAAAAGGAAAAACCAAAGGCAAGTGGGGGCTTGTTGGCGGAACAGCTGAGGATCAAGAATCTCCGTGGGAATCTTTAAGTAGAGAAATAAATGAAGAAATAGGCACAGTAAACAAAATAAAAAAAGTTTTTCCTTTAGAAACTTTTATAAGTAGTGATCAACATTTTAATTTCCATACCTATCTTTGTATTGTTCAAAATGAATTTTTACCAAAGTTAAACGACGAGCATGATGGGTATTGCTGGGTAACATTAAACCAATGGCCTAAACCACTACATCAAGGTGTCCAAAATACATTAAGAAATAAAAGAAATTATAATAAATTAGAAACAGTAATAAAACTCATTCATGTGTTTCTTGACGATCAAGCTGTTGACTTAACTTAATAACTTGTAAAATATCACCTTTATAAGTTATACTTTTTTCCTGTAATGCATCAACAACAGATAATTCATTTTCTAATATTTGTTCAAATATCTCTTGATCAAGTTCAATATATGTTTCTTTTTTGTTATCTTTCTCTATAATACCATTATTATCTATGCTAATTGATCCAACTTTATTAATGTTTATTTGCATATCTAATAATTCATTATCAACAATACTTGATAGAGCTATTCTATGTAATGCTATTTTGGTCTCTTCTTTATGTAAAACCTGCTGTTTTAAATCATCAAAAAATAGCATTGCTAAGTCTGCATCACCTTCTAATAAAAAATCACCACGCTTGTACATTTCTACAGAATCATCTTCCATTTTTAGAAGTTTTAAGCCTGTTTTAAGATCTGTTGTTATCTCTGTATCTGCATATTCGCTACTTACTCTTACACCTTTTTTATCCCAAAATAAATCTCCAACATTAGTGACTGATAACTTTACACTACCATGCTGAAATTTATAATTCTTTCCTAGCTTATTTTCAATTTCTTTAAACATTGTGCTTACAATAGGATTAAACGCTTTAAGACTTTCTTCCTCAGAATAATCTAAAAAGTCCAAATCAAAATCAAAAGATTTTGGTGGATAAGTATCCTTAAATCTTTTCTTCAACCATTCAAAATCATTTATTTTTTTCAAAGCATCTGGATTATTTTTCCATTTAATTCCATACTTTGCTCCTTCATATGCACCTGTTATTGTTTCAGCACCAAACTCCTTTTCTTGTCCTCTTGAACACCAAGACTTTAATCTAAATGTTGTTTCGTCATCCTTTTGTCTATTAATTGTCCTACTAGAAAGTTTTACACATTCTCTAAATCCACTTCTCCAAGCACTAAAGCTATCAGTATTGAATGCTGTAATATTACTCATGCGAGGAATACCTTTAAAGTTTTTACTTATACTTGTGGTCATATCAGCAGTATTAACATCCATATTCAAAGTAAGGTTTGTTGGTAAAAGTTTTACGCCGCCATATCCATAAACTAATCCGTTAACAGGATTCATACTCCTCCATACATATACAGTACGTTTCCCATCTATGTCGTAATATGCAATTTGATAATCTAACTCAAAGTCCATTAGTAATTCGGCATCACCGTCAACTACCCAAAACATTTCAGTATCTACAAGCTTTGCGGCTTCGATATGTGCTTGGTGTATTCCTTTAACTTTATCAACTCTTTTAGCATTAGGGTATGATGAAGTCAATCTTTCATAATTTTTATCAGCATTATTTTCACCGTTACTAATAAAGACAATATCAAATGTACTAGGATAACTTCCAACCTCGGTATATTCTTTTTTAATTGCTAAAAATCTATAATCTATTTCGTGTTTTGTAAGAACTATATTTTTTGTTACTAGTGCAACTCCATCGTAGTATTCACCATTCTTCCACACATGATTAATTTTTCTTTCATATTGATTATGATGCGATATGTACATATTAAAATTAAAATCTTCCACAACATTAATATCATGATATATAATCCAAAACATTCCTGTTTTTGATGTTTCTTTTGCTTTTAAGTAATCGTCATAATCTTTTATAATAAATTTATCAAATGGTTTAGGAGTACTTGCAACTACTTCATGTTCTTTTTTATTAATAAAAAATCTATGATTAATTTCTTTTTCAGTTGCTATACATTCTTTGCTCATTAAAGCTATTCCATCATAGTTCTTATCATTTAAAAATACATGATTTATTTCTTTATCAAATTTATTGTGATGACTAAAGTACAAATTAAAATTGAAATCGTCTTTTACATCTACATCGCTAGGAATAAGCCAAAACATTTCTGTTTTAGAATCTTGTAGTGCTTGTAAATAATCTTCATAATTATTAATTGTAAACTTTTCATAAGGGCGAGGAATGCTTGCTATTATATTATGTTCTTTATTACTTACAAGAAATCTATGATTTATTTCTTTTTTTGTAACCTTAAAACTTTTACTAAAAAGAGCAACACCATCATAATGTTTATCATTTAAAAATAAATGTGTAGTTCCTGTATCTAAGGTTTTTTGTTCTGCTATCCATTCGTCTATATTAAAATTTTTATCCAATATCACATCATCTGGAACACCGAGAAAAACATGAGTTTTACTTGTTTCTAATGCCTTTTCGTAGTCTGCATAATTGTTCATTCTAAACACTTTAATAGGGTGAGGTTTAGAAGCTACGATATTAGTTTCTATAGGATTAACAACAAATCTATATGCAATTTCTTTTTTTGTAACAATAGAATGTTTGCTAAACAAAACAACTCCGTTGTATTTGTTTTTATTTAAAAATACATGATTTTGTTTTCTTAAAGATTTATCGTGGTGACTAATATAATAATCAAAATCAAATTCTTCAATAATTTCTACATCAGACGGAACTCCCCAGAACATATCATTAGTTGATTTACGTGATGCATTTTCGTAGTCTTCATAATTATCAATGATAAACCTTTCGTATTTTTTTGGAGTACTTGCCATAATACGAACTTCTTTTTTATTCACATAAAATCTATGTTCTAATTCTTTTTCTGTTATATTATAATTTTTTGGAAATAATGCTACTCCGTCTAGTTGATCAATATCGCCATTGCCAAACACATGGACAAAATCATGACTCCATTCGTCTGGCTTAAAACTAAATTTAAATGTATTTCTAACATCAACATCTTCCCATATTACCCAAAACATATCTGTGTAGCTACGTTGTTGTGCTTCTTGCCATGTTTTAACTGTTTGTAGATGCGGAACTTTTTGCTGTATAGAATTTATATCGTCTTGATTTTCTCCTATGTAAAAGCAATCAAATTTGCTATTGCCTTTATATACATCATATTCTCCACAGATGTGAATATGCTGTCGTGGTTCATGCTGTGTTTTTTTAGTTGGTACTAAACGCACTTTATCCCAACTTTTTATTTTTCTACTTTCTTTGTACACATAAGGAAATTCGTGTATTTGTATAATGTCGTTTGACCTTGGTTTGAACCACCAAGGAAAGCTATCAAATACTTTAATGTTTTTATCAACTACCCACACATAATCGCTATCTATATTTTGTTGATAAACTTTGTCAAGATCACAATAGTCATCTATCCTTAATACTGGATATCTATCAAATATAAGATTTTTTAACTGATCTTGTCCGTTGTGTAAAGGCTTAGAAAATTTGTTAAATCTGTCTATGGCTTTCATAATGTGTATGCCTTTGTTCCTATATGTGCTAATTTTATATCAGCATCTATCCATACATCTACGCCGTGATGCATTGCCTGATTGCAAAAGTATATATCTTCTCCGCTAAACGTATCGTCTATTTTATTATATTCGTGATTAAACCAAGGTTTAGGCAATGTATAAAATACATTTTTATCAATCAACATACATCCCATTCCTACAGCCCAAATTTTATGTAGCCCACTAGAAACACCTAATCTATCTTTTATATTATCTGGATTAGTAAATGCTACAGTTTGATAAGGTGGATATCTTGTGCTATAAGTTGCTCCAACAATATCTTTATTATGAGAATTTAGCTTGTCTACTACATTTGAAGGAAATTGTATATCACTATCCAAAAATAATATTTTATCACTATTTACAGATAAAGCTTCGTTAACAAGTCTTGTGCGTGACTCACAGATTACACTTCCGGCAAACAGATGCAATTCGAAATCTATTTGCTTGCGGGTAAGTCTATTGGTCAGATTAACTAAACTTTGTGTAAACAGAGTGTGTACTTGATCTCTGCAAGGAACACATATACTAATTTTCATTAAATTGTAGTATTTGGTATAAGTTCTTCGTTTAGGTCTTTTTCAGCATCGATGGTATTTTGATTTAATTTCCTTGCTGTGCTTGTTGCAACTTTTACAGCTTCTTGAAAATCATCACCTAATCCTCTCATAGCCAACATATTTTCTGGCTGTACTTTGCCTAATGTAAGCAAATCGATACCTGCTGTGATACCAAATTTTTGTATCCAATGATGTCTTTCATCATCTTCTGGAATATCCATAGCATCAATAGCTTCAACAGCTTGATTAAACAAATCTTTTTCTAGCTCCATTGTTGTGACTAGATGTTTTTTCCTTGCTTTTGTATATTCATCAGCTAGGTGTACGTTCATAATTTCGTATAATGTTATCATAAGTTCTCCTGTTAAATTATGGAAAATAATATCCGCCAAAACTACTACTCATTGATATAGTAGCCTGGTTACCTATACCTATATATGGTCCTAAATCGGCACTGAGTCTAATTGTGGACGATGGTCCACTGAAATAGTTAGAGATTTGACTCATTGTAATTGTGCTTCCTGTATTAGGTAAAGCCATATTATTTTCCTACATTCATATTTTTTATTTTAACACTTATAATTATGTATGTCAAGTCCTTATAGTCTATTTATCGGTTAACTTTTTAACCATTCTTTTAAGATCATCAATTTGAGTTTGCTGTGCTTTTATTGCTTCGATAAACACACCTGCCATAGCACCATAGTTTACAGTTTTAATACCTGATTCTTCATGTGTGGTTACAACCTCTGGGAAATGCTCTTCTATTTCTTGTGCAATTACACCCATGTGTCTTGTTTCAGTATCAGCAAGATCAGTACGAGTAAAGGTTACACCTCTTACACTTAGTATCTTTGTTAATGGATCTGCAATAATTTCGATATTGTCTTTTAGAGTAGCATCAGAGAACGCTGTAATTTCGCCTGATGCTGTAAAGTTACCACTGCTTATATCAAAAGTAAATCTTGTTGCGTTACTGCTATTACCATCTCTAAAGTATATATCATCGTCTGAATTCAGATCAAAATACAAATCCGAACCATTATGATAAATTTCTGCATCGTCTCCTGTACCAAAGTTTAATTGAATACTATCATTAAATCTTAAACTACCTGATGTTTTTTGATCTGCTGAATCACTACGCAAGAACTGTGAACTATCTAAGTTGTCAAGTGTGCCTGCATTTGTTGCTGTAACACCAGTGATACCGCTACCATCTCCTGATAGACTTGTACAACTTACATTTCCGCTTATGTTTATGCTTCCTGTACCGCTTAGTGTACCAGTGAAACTATCATTTGCATCGCTACGTAAAAAACTTCCTGAGTTTACACCGTCAAGTGTATCAGCATCTAATCCACTACCAGTACCGTCATTAGCTGAAGTCCATACAGTGTAACCAGTGCCATCAACATAGTGTTGTAATCCGGTTGTTCCGTTGCCAATATCTAGTCTGTCATTGTTTTCGTCACTTGCTAAACGTAGTATTCCTCCAGAGTCTACAAATTGAATATAAGCTCTTCTTGTAGTACCTTGATAAAAGCCAATATAAGGATTACCTGTTGCACTAGTGTCACTAAGTTTTAGTTGTTCGCCGCTTCTACTTGTTGTTAAAAGTCCAGTAATAGTGTCATCAGCATCACTACGCACAAACGAACCACTATCTATACTATCAAGTGTTGTAGCATCTACGTTTGTAAGCCCACTACCATTACCAGTGAATGTGCTTGTGCCGATATTAACATTACCAAAGTTAGCAGTAATTTCACCTGCGTCTAATGCACCAGTACCTGTTAAGTTACTATATGTTCCATCAATCCTTGTGTTTGGTACTGTACCGCTTGCAAGATAACTTGCATTAAGTGATTGTACGTTACTACCATCAGCAGTGTACATTGATGCGGCATATAATGCACCAGCAACACCCAAACCACCGCTTACTCTTACAGCGCCTGTTGTAGTACTTGTTGATGAACTTGTGTTAGCAAATGTTACCACTGCATTTGAATTAAAATCAATACTAGCTCCATTATCTGAAGTAATACTATCTAAAGCAATACTACCAACATTTGTAATATTATTATCATTAAAGCTTGTTGCACCAAAAGAACAAGCACCTGTTCCAGTAAACGAACTTGCTCCAATATCAATGTTACCAAATCCTGTTGATATACTTCCTGCATTAAGTTGTCCGGTTGCTGTAAGATCAGCTTGGTGTTGTGTAACACCGCTTGATTGGATACGTGCATCTGGAATTGTACCACTTGATAATTGTGTAGCAACTAGATCAGTTAAGCCACCTCCATTTCCAGAAAATGTACTAGTACCAATATTAATGCTACCAAATCCTGATGTAATACTACCACCATTTAATATACCAGTTGCAGTAATATCTGTTTGGTGTTGTGTAATTGCACTTGAAGGTACTCTTGCGTCTGGAATAGTACCACTTGTAAGGTCACTTGCACTAGCATCACCTATGAAGTTATCAGCTTTTATATCTTTTGCTACGTGTAATCCGCCTGTCATTTTAACTGATGCACTACCACTTGCAAAATCACCTGTTGCATTTGTAGCATCTGTGAACGTAACAAAATTATTTGCTGTAAGGGTTGTAAATGCGGCTGAGCTTGGTGTTAAATTTCCAATTGGAATGTTATTAATAGCATCTGCTATAAGCACGCCACCTGCAGAAATAGTTAAGTCACCATCTGTAGTTAGATTGTTTCTTACTGTTGTTGTGCCAGTTGTTGCACCCATTTGAATAGCTGTTGCCGCTTGTCCAAATGCAATAGTAGTTACATTATCTTTAAGTAGGTTAAACGTTGCAGTTTCATCTGTATCTAATGATGTACCATTAATTGCTAAGTCGTTAGTAATAACAATGTTTGTATTTTTCAATGTCATTGTACCAGTTGTAGCACCAATATTTAATGTTGATGCCGCATCTGCAAAATTTACAGTGGTTGGAGTAGTGTTAGCAATGTTAATACTTGCATCGCTAAATGTTAAATCTCCTCCATCAATTTCGATGTCACCGTCAACGTTTAAGTTGTTTTGTATAGTAGTTGTACCAGTAGCGGCACCCATTTTTAAAGCTGTGGCCGCTCTAGCAAAGTTAACAGTTGTAGCAGTAGCATCTATTAAGCCAAATGTTGTACTACCTGTTGTAATACTTGTTGTAATTTCTGGGCTTGTACCAAAAACAGCAACTCCAGTGCCAGTTTCGTCACTTAATACACCAGCTAATTGTGCCGAAGTAGTTGCCGCGAATTGATTTAGTCCGTCATCTACTCTTGCAATAGTACCGCTTGTTGGTAATGTTACACTTGTGTTTCCTGTTGTAGTAATTCCTAATGTGTGAGCACCGGTGTGTGTAAACGATCCGCCTAATGTAATAGTTTTTGAACCGTTGTTAACACCTGTTCCACCGTATGTAGGATCTATAATTGTTCCATTCCACACACCTGTAGTAATTGTGCCTAATGTTTGTAGACTGGAATTAACTACTGCTGATCCTAATGTTGTTGCATTTAATACACTAGCATCGTTTATAAAGTATTCTTTTCCACTAGCAAGATTAAAGTCTTGATTTGAATCCCAAGTAGTATTAGCGTGATCCCAGGTTAAAGTAGCACTTGCACCATCTATAGTAATACCTGCACCATTTGCCGCTGAACTATCTGCGGCTCCGCTTGCAATAACAATATTTTTATCATCAACTGTAAGTGTTGTACTGTTAATAGTAGTTTGACTTCCGTTAACTGTTAGATCACCTTGTACAACTAAATCATGTCCGATTGTAGTTGATCCACCACCATCGCCACCTGTACCCATTTGTATAGTAGTAGCCGCTCCAAATGCATTTACGCTAGTAGCATTTGTGTTAATTAGATTAAAAGTAGCCTGATCCGTAGTAATATCTCCACCGTCTACTTCTAGGTCGGATGTAATTTCTACATTACCATTTGTGCCTGTAATTTTAATTCTATCTATTATAGCAGATCCGTTATAATTACCAATAACAATATCATTACCACCAGCATCATGCTTAATATGGCCAACAGCCGTTCCGTCTGCTTGCTCAAATACAATTTGGTTTCTATCAGTATTTGCACCTCGTTGCATTGTAAAAGTAGTATCTGTTCCAGCTGTTTCTTTAATATGTAATGTAGTGTCCGGCTCATGTTCACCGATTCCTACATGACCTTGTGTATCAATTTTCATACGCTGTTTACTTGTATGCTTAATATCACCAGTGGTTGAAACATCACCTGTTTTGATAATTACGTCTCCGCCTGTTCCGTTACCTGTACCTAAACCGCCCTCAATACTAATACTTCCTCCGGATTTATCTGTACCAATACCAGATGTGCCTAAGAGTCTTCCAGGTTCTGGAGTAGTTGCGTGTTCTGCATTTCCTAACACAAACTTTGTATTTTTAACTACAAAGTTTGAATCAATAGTTAATGCACCAGCCGGGGTATCACCATTTGATGCTGTAACATTAGCATCTGTTTGGAAAGTAAACGATGTAGCATTTTCTGTAGCACCAGTTACAGGCCATGACCCATCTAGATTTGCTATTGTACTTGAAGCAACATTAATTGTATCACCAACGTTTATACCTAATGTAAATGGTGTATAAGTAAAAGTTAATGTTAGTGCAGATGCTACAGTACCTGTTGTTTCTGCACTTAGATATATAAAGTTTTCAGTTACACCAGTTACTGTTGTGTTTGCCGGAATAGATGCACTACCAGTTATAAGCATACCTGATAATATTCCTGTCGTTGATGTTAATGGAATTTCTTTATCGCCATTTGCCGCAACACCATTTGTAGTTTGAGTAATACTGGTTAAGTTAGCTACCACTGATTGGCTTGCGTTTGCTTCGTAACTAGCAAGTAGTGTAAATATATTCCTTGTATCTGCTGTACTACCAAAAGCAATATTTGTTGCGGCGCCACCAATTTCTAAGCTTGAAACATTTGCATTATAAACTTGTCCAGCACCTGTGCTTGACGAAGTAAGTTTTGCGGCACCAACATCTAATCCTTCTGCAAGATCAAGTGCAGTACCCCACTCTGGTATACCAGTTGCTGATACTTTTAAAACAGAGTCTTTCCTACCAATATTTAACGGATTCAATGTACCTGTTGTTGAAGCATAAATTATATCTCCAACAGCATATGTGGTTAAGTTTGTGCCGCCTCTATTTACAGGAACAGCTGATGTTAAGTTTGCTGGGTTCAAGAAGTATGCACTATCTAGTGAATCTAATGTACCAGCATCTATTACACCATCCTTAAGAAAAACTTGTCCACTAGCATCTGAAGCAACATCAAATTGTGATTGTAAAAATCGTGATGTTCCAAGTGTACTAAAAGTTCCACCAGGATTGAGATCAATATTGTTTACACCTACATTTACTGTTCCATAAAATTCTTGACTAATGCTACTACCTGTAAGAGTTATTGGATTATCTGTGGTTGATGCTTTTTTCAATTTTTGTACAACTACAGAATATGCACTATCACCCCTTAAGAATGTATCACTATTAGGAGTACCTGCTCCACCCAATCTACTTGGAGATACTATACCAGAAATAATGTTACTTGCGTCAATATTTGTAACAGCAAGTGAATTCCAATTAGATACTGTTTTACTAGAGGAGTTTACTTGCGAAATAACTTGAACATTTTGTTGTATTACCTCAGCACTACCAACACCAATACCGTCAATGTCTTGTGCATTAGTAACCAAATCATTAATACTACTTAAAGCATCTGATCTTAACGTATGCAATGTAAAAGAGTTTGTTGTTACAGAACCAACAAAGAATCTAGAACCTGATGCAATAGCTGTTCCACCTACAGAAAATAATGCATTTGATGAGCTACCGTCTGACAAGGTAACAAGTCTAAGTGCGTTACCTGTTGTAAATCCGTGTCCTTCAACAATAATACTATTATCAGTTATGTTAACAGTTTTTCTTGTAAGGTTATGATTATTATTTGCTGGAGTTGTTAAGAACTCTACTTTGTTAAGTAACGAAAATCCTTCGTACAATTCAATTGTATTTGCATCAATAACTTTTACATAAACAACTTGAGTATTTGTTAACCCTCCAATTGGCACATTTGTAAGTGTGTCATATGAAACAGGATCACCAGTTGTAAATCCGTGGTTTGTAATTGTAATTCTATCATTAGTATAGTCTACGTTACCACTACCACCGGATGAACCAGCTAAGAAGTTTTTAGAAATGTTATCATCTAAGTTTATTGTTTTCTTATTTGCAATAGCTGTGTTATCTTCAACAAAGTCAACACTTGATGTACTTGCAACAAATAACACACCACCAATAATATCAACATATATACGTTTTTCAATAGCAGTACAAACAATTTTAAAACCACTACCTGTGCCGCCAATGTCTGTAGGGCTTGCACCAAGCTCGTCGCCTGACGCATATCCTGTACCACCTCTTATTAGGTCAACATCTGTTATCTGTCCTGCTGTGACTGTAATATTTGCCCTAGCACCAGTTCCACTTCCTGTTACGGCTGTCATTGGAATATTTTTGTATATTTTACTTCCGGTAGTTGGGGTATATAAACTACCGCCAGTAATTGCCGCATTGTCAACACCAGTTGCTACACCAAATCTTGTTTCTGTAACTTTACCTTGTGCATCACCATCAGCACTTTTTACAACTGTCCCTACTGTACCGCTAGTTACACTAAAACTACCAACATTATCAGGATCAACATTTGCATATGTAAATGATGTTGCAGTAGGTGTACTAATAACTACTGCATTTTCATCAAATGTTGAATTATCAGCTATAGTAACATTGACAGTATTTCCAATTTGTAGATTATGAGCGCCACTGGTTGTAATAGTAGATACATTACTTGTTCTAGCCGCATTTGCTATAGCATTGGTTGTAAATGTATAATTTGGTGTAGGATCTAAAACTAAGAACTGACTACTATTAGATGTTTTTATAAAGAAGTTATCAACTATTTCACTAACTACGCCAAGTGCAGTTGGATATACTCCGGAGTCAACACCGTCTACAAATAAATTATTTCCAGCGCCTGTTGCCCATTGTGACCCTGTACTATCATCACCCGCAATCCATTCACCAGTAATACTTGCAACCAAAATGTTACCACTATTACCATAGAGTCCTTTAGCATAGCCTGTAGCACCAAAAGAAGTAGGTTGTGTTATTGTTGCTCCGTCTGCCGCTGAAATATTTCCACTTAATGTTAATTCTTGTTGTTCATAGTTTTCAGTACCAATATCGCCAGCCTTTAAATCTACAGCCGGTATATCGTCAATTTGATCTAGTCTTGAAAGATATCCAAAAGTATTTGTATTTGTAAACTGTCGTGTAGCAGGAATCAAGTCAGCGTTTAATTGTCCGTTAACATTAAGTTGAACAATAGCACCCGGTACTGCCGCAGTACTCACAGTTTTATCAACAAATCCACCTAGTCTATTACTAATAAAGGATCTCACAGCTAACTGGGTTGATAATCTAGTATTAGTTGCACCACCTAATTCGTCATCACCTAAGTTAACACTTGTTGAAATTTCTTCAATAATAACATCGGAAACACTTAATCTCAAAGCATCAAGTTCGTCCACCTGTACTTTGTTTCTAAATGTAATGTTACCTGTTCTGTTAAACGCTGTAATAAAGTCACCAACTTTAAAGTCACCAAGTTCGTTTGTACCTGATGAGTATACACGCCCTGGTAGTTCTTCAAACTGTTCAAACTCTGCTTTGGTGTTACCACCGTTTTGCGGTAGTGCGTTATAGTCTGTACCCGAACCTGCATATTCCCATGTGTGAGAAGATGAGTTAACAATACTAGGTCTATGGAACCATACTTGACTTTCAGGTAAATTGCCTAAATTTGTTAAACTACTACTTCCGTCTGTAGCTTTTACTGAAAATGTAGCACTACCTAATCCTGTTTTTGCTTGAACGGCATTAACCCCAATACTTGCATTTGGAGTTCCTGCGTGGTCTGCTGTGATAACACTTGTAGCATCAAATTGAATACGTAACAAACTACTTCCAACTGCAACTTGTTCAACACTTACAATAAGTCTACGTTCTGCTGGTTCCCAACTAGAAACAATAGCACTGTTATTACTTGAACCTGTTGTACCAGCTATCGATTTACCTGGAGTAAAAACAAAACTTTCTGATCCAGACTCTAGTTCTAATTGCTGGTATGTTGTGTGCGAAGATGTTATCTCTTGTACAAAAAATTCAATTACTCCTGATAGGAACTTATGACTTCCTGTGCTTAATACTCTAATATCGACTGGAAAATCTCCAGATTCATCAAAAGTAAGTTTAAATTCATCGTCATTAATTATGTTTATGTAGTATGTTTGTTCTTCGTCTAGTCCACCTAATGGTGTATTGCCGTTAGCAGTATAAATTACTTTTTGTAAATTTGCAAATCCATGTCCAGTAATAGTAATGACATCAACACCTATGTTTACATCTGTAGCCGCATTAAATGATTTTTCAGTAGCATTAGTTTTAAAATTGTTTGTTGTATCACCTTCAGAACTTACATCTTGTGCATCTGGTAAATCACCAGGATCATTAATAATTGTAGTAACAATATCAAATCTTGATGAGACAAAGTTTTGTGTTCCCGCAGATACTGATGTAATATAAGTTAATGCTAAATCTCTTGCTTTTTTGATTGCATCAATTGTTTGTCTCTCTTGTCCACTAATACTAATTTGTGACGAGTCTGCTAAATTTTTTGTGTAATAAGAAAGTCCAGCACTTCTTGAATATCTGTTACCAGTATCCCAGGTATCTTTTGCTACAGCCTCAACAATTAATTTTGTATCTCTTAAGCACTTGGCTGAATCGTATACAAAATTATACCATTTAGCGGCTTCAGTTTGTGTTTCGATATATCCAGATACATTTTGTGCAATATTTTTTTGACCTTCTGCATTTAATCGGATTAAGTCATCTTGATACGCTTGTGCAACCCAGCTAACGCCTGGATCAATTTTTGTTGGTTGTGTTGCTCCATCTGCTGTGATAAAATCTATAACTTCTTGCATTCTAGCTTGTACAAAAACTGCGGTATCTGATCCGCCTGCTGTACCTGATACATCCTGTGTTACAGTATTTCCAGATTTACCTATGTTTACAGTAATAGTATTGCCAGTTACTGATGCTATTGATAAAGCAGTGCCAGCGGCTGGATCAGTTGATCTTGGATATGTTTTGGTTACAGTATTACCATCTGTATCACAAGTAAATGATAATGAATTTGTAACTATTGTTGCTTTATCGCTTGTAGTAAAACTGTGTGAACCTATAGTAATAACACTTAGACCTGTATCAGGATCATATGTTGCATTTGTAACATCTCTTTGAACAGTTGATTGATTTGGTGCTGTTATAGTAACCGCATTTGTTACAGTACCACCTACATAAGTATGAACTCCTCCACCACTTTTAGTTACTGTTTGTTCTTGAACAATTTGACCTAATACTTCTTTCAATCTAACATAAGCGGCAAGTGTTTGTGCTTTTTCGCCATATTCTGATAGTCTATTATTAGCAAGTCCACCTGCTTGTGTTGTATTAGTAAAATTTTGATTAGCGGCATCAATAGTTTGTAAGTTACCACCATATGTTAAATCATATAAAAATGCATCTAAATAATGTCCAATATCTTCTTCACATTTTTCTTTACTATATGTAAATGTTTTTGAAAATGGTGCAGTTCCAGCGGCAATTTGATTATTAACATAGGCTGTAATTTCTGCAACAATAAATTTTCTATTTGCAATTAATTGTGCTCTTGCATTACCGTAGCCTGCAAGGTAGCTTGTATTATAGCCTGTGGGATCTGAAAATGTTCCAGTACCTGCAACTGTAATAGAATTAGCTGTAGCACTTTCAAAAGTATGAGCTGACGAAGCGGCTGATCCTGCGTTACCAATATTTACTGTAACTGTAGTTGCATTTACTGCGGTAATTGTAACAGGAGTTTTGTATGCCGGATCTGGATCTCCGTTAGATGCATTAACTGCTCTTGGATATGTTTTAGTAGAACTTGACGAGCCAACTGCTCCTACATTAACAGTTATTGTAGTACCGGATACTGCTGAAATAGCTATTGCAACTCCGTCGGCTGGATCTCCTACTCTTGGATAGGTATGGTTTGTTGCATTACTATCAGCCGCACAAGTAAATGTTAAAGAATTTGTTTCTATTGTTACTGTGTCACTAGTTGTAAAACTATGTGAACCTATAGTAAGTTCCATTACGCCTGTTGCATGATTGTATGTTGCATCAGTTACATCTCTTTTAACACTACCTGAAGTAATTGTAATTGCATCTGTTACAGTACCACCTACATAAGTATGAGCACCTTGTCCATAGTCACAGCTGAATGATAAGCTGTTAGGAGCAATTTCAATCTGGGTTCCTACAGTTAAATCGTGAGCACCTACGTTTAAAATAAGTGAACCGCTTGCCGCATTATATGAAGTACCTGTGCCAGCAGTATATGTTCCAGAGTGTTCCAGAATATCAATAACTTCATCCCATAATGCGTTAACTCTTGCATCATATGTGGAATCTTGTGTTATATTTGTAGTAAATGCTTTTGCTTGTGTAAAAGCATCTACTTCTTGTAGTCTTTGTGATTCAAATACTGCTGGTGTTTGACGTCCATTAAAGTATGTAATTACAGATGCAATTGATCTATAATTTGTGTTAAACGCCGCGTCGTACCTAATAGCATCTACTAATAATTTTGTATCTCTTTCACATTTTGCTTGCAGTGGATCGTAATCATATCCTGCCCAAATGCTTGCAGATGCACCAGCAATTTGAGTATTGATATATGAAACGGTATCAGTTGCAATAGTATTTTTAGCTAATAATAACAAGTCACGTGCAGTTTTATAATCAGGGTCTCTAAATCTTAATACAAATTCTTCAACTGGTGAAGCACGATTAATACCAACTACACTTAAAGTTTGTAATCCTTCAAAAGCACCTGTTGACGATACAAATGCTCTATCAAATTCAAAAGCTTTAGGTGAATACCCACTTGATCTCAACGCATACAAACCAAAGTTTGTAGCGGAGTTAGTAATAGAACAATATCCGCCGGACTGTGTATAAACACCGTTTAGTAGGAAGATTTCAAAACAAGACACAATCTGTGCATAAGCATCGTTGGTTAATCGCCATGCTGTACCGCCGAAGGACAGAATAGTAAAGGCGTTAGCAACCATTGACTTACCTTGTTCAGGTATTGATCCTACAACTGGGTTTTCTTGCTCTGAAGGTACTAGTCCAACGTTTGGAGATGTAATTTTACTACCATCAATTTTTGCTCCGTTACCGCCTAAGAATGAAAGTATGGAACAGTTTTGGATATATGGTGAAGTAGTAATAAAGGGTCTAGAAGTTGGCATATTTGTATAGCCAACCCTAGCTACAGTTACATCAAACGGATCATCAAAAGCAACAGCATAATCAAAAGTAATTAATGGAACTCCGTTCTCGTCTACACCGTCTCTAAATGTAACTTCACCAAAGTAACAAGCATTACGCACCCGTAACATATCTTCGTTAGCATTTGCTGGACGTAAAATACATCCACGTAAGCCGTCACCTTTAATAACTGTGTTATCTGGAACAATAATAGGATTTTGTTCAGTGTAATCTCCAACAGCAACTTTAACGTTTACACGTTTATTATTTGTTGTGCCGTCTGTATTATAAACTAACCCAGAAGCAATCTGACAGGCACGTTTAATTGTTTTTACAGGAGCACTTTGACCGTCATTTATATCATCACCTTGTTCATTAGAAACGTAGACAACATTACCGCCAAAAATATCAGGATCAGTAAAACTTAAATTTCCATTAGCATCTGTTTTTAAAAGCTGACCTATAGTACCACTATTTGGAGGCAATGTTAGTGAGTATCCAGCGTCAAGCGTATCAGGTGCTTTTAGACTTACTCCGTCTGCACCAGATCCTGTTAATTCTTTAAGTGTAAGTGTGTTGGCATTTTCAATCTGTACATCATCATTTATATTGATGCCGTTATCAGTGATTATCATTTTATCGTCAGCATTTACTCTTGCAGTAATTGCGGCTGACGTACTATCACCTAAATCATCAACTTTTAATTCTGTATTTCCTTCAAAAACTCTTTTTGTTATATCTTGAACTGTATTATCATCACGCAAAAGGTATACTTTTCCGTCTGCGGTGTTAATAGCTAATTCACCTGATTCTAACTGCGATACACTTGGTTGCTTCCCAGCAACCGCACTACGCTTATGCTTGATTTTTGTTGCCATAACGGCCTCCTATTTAGGTACGAGTCAAGTCTATATAGACGCCCATAATTTTAATTACGATAGAAATCGCTCTTAAATGTATTTATCAAGGATTAAAATAGTGGGTGTTTTATAGATCTAGAACAACAAAAAGTCAATAATAATTGTTAGTATTATACCTTTTGCGAATGCAATCCAAGCTATACCATACCAGCCAATACCTAGTTTATCACTATACCATTCTATTTGTTTTTTATGCCAAGCTATCAAAATGAACCGCCGTCTATTGTGTCTGTCCAAATTGGAGTATCATCGCCTGAATCTGTTACTGTTAGCATTTGGAATGATGTATTAATATCTGCACTACCTGCCGCTTCTGTAACTTGCAATTGACTTGTATTATCTCCATAAACAATACCGTTTGGAACAAAGCTACTTCTACCAGTACCACCATATTGTACTTCTAAATCAGTTGTTAATGATAAGGTTCCTATTGCTCCGTTTACAACAGTAAGTTTATTATTAATAGCGTCAATAATTTCAGTACTATCATCAGCAACAACACTACCTCTAAAGCTTGAAGCATCAAGCACACCTGTAACAAATAAGCTTTGATCTACTTGTACATTATTTGTAAATGTACTAGTTGTGTCACTTATTCTAAATTTTTCAATACCAGCTGTACCGTTAACCATTGTTTTGAATACCATATCAAAATCTTCTTGGTTACCAGTAATATCAATTGCTGTAACTTCAATTTGTCCGCCTACTTCAAAATTGTTATTTGAAGTTTCTAATTCAAATTTAAGTCCTGTACCACTACCAACTGTTGGAGATCCACTAACACTATGATGTGCTAAACTAACTGGATATACTACATCGTCGGCGGCACTATCCGGTGCATTAGTAATAATTTTTAACGATTCAGGAGATTCAATAGTATCTGCTTTTATTAATATTTTATCACTTGCAACATTGGCTAGTGTAAGCACTCCGCTATTATCACCACCTATAAATCCTTGTACGTGTAAATCTTTAGCTATTCCAGCACCACCTGATACAACTAATCCGCCGGTTTGATAATCTGTACTTTCAGTAGTATTTTGTACATTTAGAATAGTTGTTGTACCAATATTAAATTCGGTGTTAGAAAGTGTTGCCCGTTTAGTTCCTTCTGTATAAAAGTCTAATTCATTGTTATCAGCACCAGGTGTATCTTCAGCTAAGATATATGTATTTTGATCTACATCAATTACACCACCTAAGCTATTCCACGCTACACCATCGTAACCTTCAAATGCATTTGTAGTAGTGTTAAATCTAATTCTACCTGTAACATTTGTTGGACGCTGTCCTGTGGTACCAACCGGAATTTGGAAACCAGCAACACTATCTACAATTACAACCTCGTTGTTTATAGTTAATGTACCTGTTGCCGCTCCTATGTTAACTGATGTAGCGGCTCCAAACGCATTTATTGTTGTAGCATTTGTATTGAATACATTGAAAGCACCTGTTTCATCTGTAATAATATTTGTGCCATTTACTTCAACATCTCTATCAGCTTTTAAATCTCTATCTGCTGTTATATCATTACCAGCATGGATATCTTGTTGTGTACTTAACCCACCTGTAATTTGTACTGCACCAGTTGTGCTACTTGTAGCATTTGTGTTATTTTGTACAACAAGTTTAGGTGTTGTACCAAGTTTTATAGATTCTGAACCATCTGTTGTTACAATGTCTAAGTATTCACTTAGGTTTTCGTGTATTCTAAAATTGTTAATACCAGAATCTGGTATATCAATATCTATTTTACCTTTAATAGTATGTGCGTTTACAGTTCTGTCTGTACCTAGTGTTAAGTTATCATCAATGTCTGCACTGCCGCCTACATTAATATTCTTTTCAATACCGGCTCCACCATCTACTATTAACGACCCTGTATCTTTACTTGTACTATCAGTTGTATTAGCAATAATTACACTTGGTTGTTGACCAAAGGTTACTGATTCTTCACCTGATCTAGTATTAATACTAATGTAATCTTCTGTTCCTTCTGTAATACTATATGCTTGTAATTCTTCGTCCGGTATAGTAATTGCAACATCGCCTGTAAATATCAAATTACCATTTACAGTTAATGCGCCTTGAACTGTCATATCAGGATTAATAGTTACTAGTCCATTTGCGGCGCCTAAATTTATAGCCGTTGCTTGTCCAAATGCGTTAACTGTTGTTGCGTTTGTGTTTAATAATTCAAAAGCACCAGTTGAAGTAGTTGAAATAACACTACCATTTACATCAAAGTTTCCGTTTAGTGTAACGTTTCCTTGAACTGTACCACCAGTTAATTTATTTAGATATCTAGCTTCAACATAATTAGAAACAGCTCTTTGAGTAGGAGCAGTATTTAAATCCTGTGTACCTAAACTTGAAACAAGTGCTTCATTATCACTAACCTCTTTTAATTCTACACCAACTGGAATACCGTTTCTAATGAAAGGTCCAACACTAGTTAATCCTGATAAATCAATTTCATTAGCATTAAGTGTGATGCTACCTGTTAATGCATTTACACCAAAGAAGTCACCAACTCTAAAGTTACCGATTTGGTCAACAGTACCACCTGCAAAAACTTTACCTTGATTACTTTGTATAATTTCTGTTGAAGGAACAGCCGTACCTCCAAAGAACGGTAGTGCATTATATGTTATACCTGCACCTACATATTCAAATGCGTGACCTGAAGTACTTACTGTACTTACATTATGCAAGCTACCTAACTTATCAGTAGTTACACTTATTATTCCTGGAAATAAGTTAACATCAAATCTACCACCATATTGTAAGTTTAATGCTGAAATAGCATTGTCTACAATAGTTTGTTCAGCGGCAAGTATAGTATTACGTTCAGTCAAATAAATGCTGTTACCTAATGTTAAGTCAGGTTCTCTTTCAAACCAACCACTTACTGATTTATTATAAATCGAATCTGCTAATCTATTAATCAATAATTCACAAGTTGCACCCGGATATGTTGCTGTTCCTATCAAGGTACTTCCGTCTGGTATAGTTTGTATCTGATTAAATGTGTTGCCAAAACTTTTTGTTACAGTATCATTTATTGAAACTTTAGCAATAATATCTGCAAGATAGTAATTAGCATATGCAGTTATTTCACACTGGTCAGTATATGCATTGTTAGTCACCTGTAATACTGTACCACTATAATATGCAGTTGCGGCTCTCTGTGTTTGCTTATCACCACCATAAACCATGTCGTACACAGCGGCATCAATAATATATCCAGTATCTCTTTTACACTTATCAATATTATAAGTAAAGCCAATAACTTTTGTATTCAGATAGTTAATAACTTCAGTTTGATAGTAAGCTCTTTGACTAAAAAATTCTAAACAAGCGTTTCTTGTTGCCTGTGATATCCAGCTATAGTTTGGTTCTATTTCTGCTGGAGTACCAACAAGTGTTTGATTGTTTATTGCTGTTTTTGTTATATTAATCAAGCCTGTAAAAGTATTTGCTACAGTAGAATTACCATAATTACCACTTAGTGTTTGATTAAGTGGATTTCCTGCAGATTTAGTAACTGCTACACCTTGTATACAATCGTCTATTACACTTTGTAAATGTGTGTATGCTGTTACTGTGTTTGCTACTTGATAAGATGGAAGATACTGAGCAGATCCTAAAAAGTATGCTCTAGTTGCAATAAGTGTTTGAATATTAGATTCATAAAATGAATCATGTGTAATTGCATCTATTAAGAATCCAGTATCTTGCTTGCACTTAGCTTGATCATATGAGTAACCATTATATGTTGCATCAATATAATCTACAGTTTCAGTTTTAATTGTTTCTTTTTGACTAAACAAGTTTGAGATACCTTGTACAACATCTGTATCTACCCATTGTGGGTAATCTGGATATGTAGTAGATGGAAGATTATCAAGTCCGTTTTCAATTACATCTTCCATAATTTGTACTAGTGTTTGTACCCTACCTACTTCTATAATTGTACCAGCACCATTAGTTTTATCTTGATTTACTACACCTTGCCATTTATAATCAACATCTTTATCTCTAATTATTTCGTCACATATTTTTCCAACATAGTCTATGGTGACTGCTGTTTCTTCTTTTTGATCAGCTACTTGTGTTTGTGTTCCTACCCAATAACTTTTAGCTACATCTATAGTAGCACTATTACCACCGTACAATAAGTCATATGAAAGAGCATCAATTATATATTTTGTATCTCTTTCACACTTTGTTGCGTTGAAATTATATCCTTGATATTTTTCAGTTATAAAATCTGTAGTTGCTGTTTGTAATGCAGATTTATTTGCTACAATAGTGTTATAATCTGCTTGGATAGATTGTGATGCCCATGTAACACTTGGTGTAACTTCTGCTGGTACGCCTGAGTTATTATTTGCAGTTATAGCATTTGTAACTATTGTTATATCGCCTTCTAATGCAGACACTTCTGAACTACTAGCCGGGCCATTAGATGTATCTTGCACAGTAAAGTTTCCAACTGATACACTATCTGCTATTGAGCTTATCCAAGTATGAGCTTGCAACGCAGTAAGTGAAATTCCAACATCAACTGTAATTGATGTTGCATCTAAAGCAGTAATTGGAAGTAAACCTGTTGTTACAGAATTTGTTTTTGCAGAAATAAATGTATGTGGATTAGTATCTGATGATACTCCTACATTCATTGTAATTGTTGTTGCTGTAACGGCTGTTATATCTAAACCTTTTTGAAATGCAGGGTCAGTTCGTCTAGGATAAAGCTTAGGTTTTGTTTCATCTGTAGTACAAGTAAACACCATACTATTAGGTGCAATCACAACTTGCATATTTGTTGTTAAGCTATGCGAGCCAATTTCTAAAACAAGTTCTCCTGTTGCTGGATTATATGTAGTTCCTGTGGCAGGTGTAAATGATCGCTGTATTGCTGGATCAGTTGCTCTTGGATAAGACTTATTTGAACTAGATGATCCAACAGCACCGACATTTACAGTAATAGTAGTACCAGTTACTGCTGATATTGCTATAGCAGTGTTATGAGCAGGGTCTCCTACTCTTGGATACGTATGGTTAGTTGCGTTTCCATCTGCATCACAAGTAAATGTTAATGAATTTGTAGCTATTGTCACAGTATCACTAGTTGTAAAGCTATGTGAGCCTATAGTTAATTCCATAACACCTGTTGCATAGTCATATGTTGCATTTGTAACGTCTTTTTGAACACTTCCTGCAGTTATAGTAATTGCATTTGATACTGTGCCGCCTACATAAGTATGAGCACCTGCTCCATATGTACAACTAAATGTAACCCCATTTGGTTCAATTTTAATCAAATCACTTAGTTGTAAGTTATGTGAACCGACTGCTAATTTTAATACGCCTGTTGTAGGATCATACGTTGTACCTGCTCCAGGTGTAAATTTTGTTCTTGTTGGTGCAACTGTTATATTTTGTACAACATCACCAATTATATTAGTTGCAATATGTTGGAATGCATTTACAATAGCTGTTTTTTGCTGTGAATTTGGAAGTTGCGGAGTGCCATCATCAAAGTAACTATTTGCAACTGTTCTAATTGCAGTATTGCCTCCATATAGAATATCATGTGATAAAGAATCAACCAAATATCTTGCATCTCTTAAACACTTATCTTGATTATATCCAGTTGTAACTGCACCTGGTGTTGCAGATTCAAATGTGTGTACAGTAGGATTAGTTGTGTTTGGTCCAACATTAACTGTAACAGTATTACTAGCTACCGCAGTAATTCTTAAATTAGCACTATAAGCAGGATCTGCATTGTTACGTGGATATTTTTTAGTTGAACTTGTTGAACTTGAAATAATACCTACGTTTACTGATATTGTAGTTCCAGTTTTGGCTGTAATAGACAATGCAGTATCTCTTGCTGGATCAGTTGATCTTGGATATGTATGATTTGTTGCATTACCATCAGCATCACAAGTAAATGTTAATGCATCATTAGCAATCTTAATACTTGTTCCTACAGCCAGTGAGTGACTGCCAATAGTCATTTCTATTATGCCAGTAGCATAGTTGTATGTTGCATTAGTAACATCATGATTTACAATTGGTGATGCGCCTACATTTATAGTAATAGTATTAGTAGTTACTGCACTAATAGCAAGAGTTGCTCCAGACGCAGGATCTGTTGATCTTGGATACGTTTTAGTTGTTGTGTTGCCGTCCATTGTGCAGGTAAAAGAGAGTGCATCATCGGCTATAGCAAGTGTGTTTGACGTTGTTAACAGATGTGAAGCAGAGGTAATAATCATCTCACCAGTTGATGCATTATATGTTGCACCTGTAACTGCGTTTGGTAAATTACCTGCATTTGATGTAACTCCGTTGGTTACAGCAGATACGAATGTATGTAGATAGTTACCACCTGACTGAACTGCGTTGCTTGCTGTACCACCAACATAAGTGTGATTGCCTTGTCCATATGTACAACTAAAAGCTAACGATTCTTTTCCTAATCTTATATAATCAGCTGTTGTATAACTATGTGATCCTATTGTAAGAACCATATCTCCAGTAGTTTGATTGTAAGTTGCTGTTGATACATCATATTTTGGATTATTTGCATTTACATAAGCTAATGTTTCTTGTGCAATAAATTCTCTGTTTGCTTGTAATTGATTTTTAGCATCAATTAAATCTTGACTTGCTCCTGTTGGATTTGTAAATGTTATAGCATCTGCAGAAACATCTGTACTAAGCACTCCATTTTGGAAAACATCTATGACTTCGTTGTAACCTGCTAAAGCCCTTGCTTCTCCAACATCGCTTAAACCTTTTTCTAATGTTTCTTTTCTAACAAATTGAAATGCATTAAGAGTTTGTATTCCTTGTGCTTGTTTATTAGTTAATGCACTTGCTCTTGAATATGCAAGTCCGGCTGTCACTGAGCTGTAGTTGGTGCCTAATGCAACATCTCTTGCTACAGCATCTATAATTAAGCCTGTGTCTCGTTGACATTTTGTAACATCATATGTATAATTTACATAGTTACTATTTACATATGCTACAGCTTCTTTTCCAATAAAATTTCTGTTAGCTTGTAATTGTAGTCTTGCATTTTTTTGACCAGTTGTAGCTGTACTTGGATCTGTAAATGTTAACGGATCTGCCGCTTGTTCTGTTGATGTTGCTCCATTGTTAATAATATCTATTACTTCGTCAAATGCCGCTTCCACAGTTGATTGTGATGGTGAATGAGTTGTTGCATCAGATGATTTACTTTTTGCAAAGTTTATTCCTGCAATAGTTTGTGTTTTTTGATTGCTTTGCAAGTATGCACTATTTGCTCTTTGATATGATAATCCTGCAACTCTTTGATTATAATTAGTGCCAAGCAATGTATCATATGCGGCGGCATCTATTATTAGTCCTGTATCTCTTTTACACTTATCTTTGTCGTATACATAATTATTTGCATTAATATATGCAACAAGTTCTTCTTGTAAAAATGCTTTGTTTGCAATTACCTGATCAACACCATAAATTAATTCGTTTGTAGCAGGCCCCGGATCAGGGTATGACAAACCTTCTGACGGTAATTCATCATTTTCAATTATATTTAAAACATCTTCCCACCTTGCAGTAACAGCGTCTTTGATTGTAGTGCTTGATATTACTGCGGCTTCACCTAATGCCTTTGCTTTTCTTAATCCTAATATTGTTGCTGGCTTCTGCTCAACATTTAGGTATGCAGTGTTTGCTCTCTTATATGCTTGACCTGCTTGAATACTATTTGTATTAGTTCCTAAAAGGATATCTCTATTTACAGCATCAACAATGTACCCAACGTCTCTTCTACATTTGTCTTGATCGTATGTTAAAGTAGGATTATTTGCTAAGTTATAAGCTATTGCATCAGTAATAAAGTTATTTCTGTTTAGAAGAATTTTTTGCCCTGCTGTTATTTGTAATGTAGGTTCATCAGTGTAAAGAGGTTTTGTTAATGTAGCTGGTAATCTTGATAATGTTAAATTATCAATCATATCTTGTATATTAAATATCAAAGTATCTATAAAATCTGCTTCACTTTGTGTGGCATTGTTGCTTGCAAAGTTTTGAGCTACACCGTTTCCAGAAGTTGGTGTTACTGCTAAACCTCTAACAACTCTTTGTATTACAAATCTTAATCTTGCAAAAGCATTAACTAATGCCGCTTTGTTTACAGGAGCAAGTGCAGAAAAAGCCACCCCGCCTGCTCCGTTAGCAAAGTAATATTTTGCTTCTTGTACTGTACTACTATTTCCGCCATAAAGAACATCAAATATACAAGCATCAAGAATGTTTGTTAAGTCTGTGGTATATATTGCATCATCATATACGAACCCTGATACTTCAGCTGATAAGAATGTTTTAAATTCAGCTATCAAAAAGTTTTTATTTGCAATAATTTGATCTTTTGCATCAGCCCTATTATTATCAACACCAGCGTGTTCTGGAAATACTATCACAATAGCTGAACTATCACCATCATCAATAATATTCATAAATTGATTAAAGCCTTCTTTAACATTTGTAAGTGCAATACTACTTGCTTGAACATCTGCTAGTGCTTCAAACTTGTCGCTCAAATATCTAAAACTTGACAACAACATTGGTTTAAATCTTGTTCTAAGCTCAAATTCTTCAGCCGCTCTAACAATTTGCTGATTACTTTCTAATGTTGCAAACATTTCTATACCGTCTATAAGTGTAGTCATATTTTCAGTATATGTAGCTTGGTTATAGCTTAATTCAGTAAATTGATCATTAATATATGCAGAAAGTTCTTCAACTAAAAATTCTCTATTTTCTAAAATATTATTTTTTGCTTCAATTTTAGCAGGGTCAATAGTTTGTAAATCATTAAATGTAGCCGCTACATCGTTACTATTATCAGGTTGTATACTACTATCACCTTCACTAATAGTGCTAGTAATAATGTTAAACAAATAATCAATATTTTCTTCCATTGCAAGATTTGTAGTCTGTGCTTTCATACCGTCACGTGCTTGCTCAATGCCATATATTGTTGGTGCTTTTTGATCGTTTAACACTTTAGTAGATGTACTACGTAGATAACTCGTTCCTGCGGCTTGTGATTGAAAAGATGTTCCTAGTACAATATCAGAAGTGACAGCATCAATTATTCTTTTAAGGTCTCGTCTACATACAGTTTCATCATATATAAATGGTGCATTTATTTGTGTGTTACCAGTAATGTAGTAATAAGTTGGATCTGCTTCAAATTTAACAATACTACCTGTTTGCGGTTTATCACGTAAACTGTTTAATCTTATTGTAATATTTTTTGCTAAATTTACAACGGCAGTAGCTTGTGCTGATGCTCCTCCACCGCTTATAGTAATTAATGGTGTAGTTGTATATCCACTACCAGCATCTTGAACTGTAATAGCACTAAGTTTACCAGTAGTAGCATCAATTGAAGTAGTTGCTGTGGCTTGTGTTCCGCCTCCTAAAGTAGGTGCTTCGATTACTACTGTTGGTGCACTGGTATATCCTGCTCCAGCAGTTTGTATTGTTACACTTGCAACAGTACTAAAATAGTTTTGTTCAGCCCGAGCTGTGGTATATGCTTGTGGAAAAAATCCGTCAGACTCAATACCTTTAAGTCCAAAGTCAGAAACCGAGTTTGAAATTGATAAGTAGCCACCATTTGTAGCTTTAAATCCAACAGAACAAAATACAGAGAAACAACTAACAATCTGTGTATATCCAAAGTTGTCAATCCAAAACCCAATACCACCTTGAGAAATTTGTGTAAATGCATCAGCAACAAAGCTGAATACTAATGATGTTGGATCGTAACTATTACCATCAACGTATAATCCTCCACCGCCGCCGGTATCGTTAATTTGCTTGTCAGTTGACAGAGCTGGGTAATCTTCAAGCATTAATGGTTTGGCACCTGGCGTTATTCCAGCAATTTGTACAGTTTCAAAAGGAATAAATTCTGTACCATCATTTAACCAAGGTCCATTCATGTTAGTGCAATTTTGTACATAAGGTGATGTAGTTACTCTAGCACCTGGGCGTATTTCAACACACCAACCTGGATATCTCAAAGCCCTAAATGTAAGTTCGTGTAAGTAACACCCATTGCCCATAAAGAATATTGTTTGTGTATTATTCCTTGGAAAAATTCTTGTGTTTCTTAAATCTCCTGCACCTCTGATTGTAACAAAGTCTGCTAATGTAATCGGATTTGATTCATAATAATCACCCGGTCCTACAATAATAGTAGTGCCTGGTAAAGCCGAAGCGGCGGCACTTTTAATTGTTGCTTTAGCACCATCTTTTCCCATGCTTTTACCGTCGTTGGTATCGCTACCATCTTGAGTAACATATAAGATGTCTGTTGTTGCTGGGCCTGTTGCATTACCAGAAACTATTAAGTCACCAGTAACTCTTGTTTTTGCTCCTTCGGGTGCAATTAATACTTCACCGTCAGCAGTTAAAGTAACACTAGTATCACCTACTGTTCTTTTATGTAAACTCTGCCTCTTAAAAAATTCCATTCCTTATACTTCCAAATAGCTTATTGTAACACTTAAATTTGTTGGGTTTGCTCCTACGAATGTAATCCTGTCGTCTGCTTCTAAAATTATTCTTTCTACATTAAATGTAAAAGTATCTGATGCTGTGACCGGTATATCATTAAGAACAATATTTGTACTATTTCTGCTCTGACCGCTTTTAATAACGTGCATATCAAATTTTGTATCATTTGCTGTGGTGCCATCGTCGGTTGCATTATTACAAACTAAGATTGTAGTCATAGCATATTTTTTACCAGCAGGAACAGTAATTAATGTTGTATCTGTAGTTGATATTAATGAATTTACTATTGCCATGTTTTCGTCCTTTAAAAAATTATACTAAAAAGTAATGCTTTATTTCTGCTTGCAATTTCGTCTTGCGTAGAATCCTGATTTACAAAGAATAAACCAGTTCCACCATCAGCAAGAGGTTTACTATACAAAGATATTCCATCAGCAGGAGCAGAAGGATCACTTTGTTGTATTATTGTAGTTGGAGTAGTTATTTTTACAACTCCAGTACCATTGCCTTTTAATTCAACATCACCGTTTGTATTTTGAGATGTAAGCGAGCCGCCGGAAAGAGTTAAGTTACCTATATCAAAACGATTTTCAAACATAGTTGCTATATTAGTTCCGTCGACACCAAATTCTATTCTACTTGTTGTTGCATCCTCTTCAAAATCATAAGTTTGCACAGATGTTTTTGATGCTTCACCTCTATCAATTCTATTTTGGAAATTATAAGTATAAAAACCTAAAATATAGTCTTCCATCAATTTTACATTTACTAATGCATCATCGTCAGTAGCTAAAGATAATTTATTTGGTCGACTTGGATTTGGTGTTATAGCTGAAGCTGTATACGGATACACATTTTTTTCATAATCTGTAGTTCCACTAACTGTAACTATACTTGTTCCTGCACCTAATAATGTTAAGTTATTTGCATTACTTGGATCAGGTTTGATACTCGAAGCATACAATCCTTGAATTACATTGTTTTGATCTTTTAATGCCCAACTACCTGTATAGGCACTTCCGCCTTGTATCGTTTGCAAGCTTTCATCAAATATTAAATTTGCATCTGGTCTTACGCCACGATCAATTATGATTCCAGCAGTGCCAAGAGTAATTCCTGCACCGGTTTCACCGTTGTTTAAAGTAATTGTGTTATCTTCAACAATCAGCTCACTAGAGCCAATGCTTGTGCTTTGACCTTGTATATCAAGATCACCGCTTACAGTAACTTTACCACCGTTGCCAACATCAAGTGTAATGTCGCCGCCGCTGTTAACTTTTATCTTGTAAGAACTTGCACCTACATTATTGATACGTTCAGCCATTTATTTAACTCCTTAAATAGCAGTTAACCGTAGCAATGATTCTGTTGAGTCGTCTTCTGCTGTCCAAGTATATCGATTATTACTATAGTCTAAACAAGTTCTATTAAACATTTTTCTAATATTAATAGCTTCTCCGCCTGCGGCTATTCCAACAAGCAAAGCTTCTTTATCAGCATTTGGAGCACTACCATCACTAGTAAGTGTGCAAACTCTTGTAACACTTCCTGCATCGTTTGAGCAGTTAAATTTGTTTGTGCCTCGTTGTGATAGAATCTTTCCTTCTATTAATGATGATCCATCGTGAAATCTAATTGGTATTGTTGGTGTGGCGTCAACGCCTGTTGCACCAAAGTTTCTTTTATTGACTGGTCGTCCCATGATTTTCTCCTTTATGACGTTCTAAGTCTACGCTATGGGTCTAGCATAAGTCCTCTAATGAGGCTCACCTATTGACAATAGTATTTATGAAAAAAATAAAAATGGGTTATAATGTATAAAAAAGGCCTACCAAATAAATGATAGACCTTTCTATAATGTTGATAGGTTGGACTTCAGAATACCAACAACCCGGCTTTGCAGTCTGTTCTGCTAAATCACCAAGAGCCTAGTATTAAACAGTTACGTTTAAAGTCGCATCTTCGTATCTCTACGCTCATACGCTGTCACTACAACTACTAGCCAAGTTTGAGACCTGCTATCTCTCTTCCTTGCACTATCTAACTAGGACCGTCGTCTTTGTTATATACTTAATATAGCACATACAAAATAAAAGTCAACCTTTTTTTAAACTTTTTTTAAATTAAATGCATATCTTCTACTATTTTTTTCCATATGCTCGTATACAACCCTGTCTCCAATAATTAAATCGTTTTCTCTTTTGTCAAATAATACATCTCTTCTATATTGGCCAAAGGAATCGGGTCTAATAACTCCTTTGGTTCCAACAAATTTATAAACTTGGCCAGTTTGTGTCATGTGTTTCTCCTACAACCTATTTATATTTTTGTTTAGCGGTGTTATAAATTATATTATCGGTGTAGTAATATTCAATTAATTTCTTTTTTACATTTGGTAAAGATAATAAGGTTGTCATTTTTTCTTTATTATATTTGCCAAAGTTTTGATATTGTTTATTAGATGTGTATCCAAAAACTTTTAGCAAATGTTTATTTAAATTTTCCAAAGTCCAATATTTTGATCTTGTCTGCAATTGATTTGGATACTGCCATGATGTATTTTGTCTCATCGAATGTCCATCATTTTCAATACTAATTGGTAATATTTCATTTAACCAAAATAAAAATTTTGTTTCATCAATAGAATCATTATACCAAGAGGTTGGTGGGTCTGGATATTTTTTTCTTATAGTTTTAAATAATTCATAATATCTTGGTTCGGATTCTCTTTCGTTTAGTCTATCTATTCCGTCAACTGTGTAAGGTAACCTATACATATTATAATTGAAAATAGATATTGCCCTTTCTAATGGATTACGTATTATTGTTATAATTTTAGTATCATCATTACAATTATAATTTTTCTTATGTAATTTTTTATAATCTGTGTATAGATGATTCATTGTGGTTAACCCACATTTAGGGCTCCATGTTATCCATAGATTATGTGTATGCCAGTATCCTGATAAGCCTGTTTGCATCATTTATTTACTCATAAAAAAAGGCCCCCGGAAGGGCCTTTTTAATAGTATCGCTAATAATATTAGCTGAAAGCAAGGTTGCTTGTATTGACTTCTACTTTTTCCAAGTAGTCAGCCGCATTACCAAGAGACGAAGCTGTGTTTGACAATTCAACATATCCGTAACGAGTCATAAATGATACGACTGGCTCGAATGATGTTGGATCAAGCACAACGCCACTTGACATCAACGGGATGTATGGGCAATAGAATGCCGCGGCGTCTGATTCGCTTGTACCTTTGTAACCAACAAGTACATCGTCGTCAGCCGCATATGTGTTTACATATATCTTCATTGCTGAGTTAAGTGTACCAACCATTTTGGTGTTTGTTGGTGCTTCAAATGTACCTTCAGTTGTTCTTGCGAACGCTGAGGTTGTTGCACTTTGTAGTACAGTTAAGATTGCTGGTGACACAACAGCCCAGTTACCTGCGCCTCTTCGTGTTCTTTGAGCAATTCTGTTTGCCGCTCTGTTAACGAGAACAGCCAAAGCGGCGTGCTCATCACCAACAAAAGTTGCAGTACCGGATACACTTGCTTGATTGTATGTATCAGTACCTGTACCTGCTAGGGAAGCAAGAGAACCTAAGATCTCCTGATCGATTTCAGCAGTAATTTCTTGAGCAAGAGCCGCCATAATTTCGGCTTCTACATCAATACCATGCTGTGACTGAGCATCTTGTGCAGATTCAAAAGTCCATCGTGCTGATAGCTTACGTGATTTAGCTTCAACAGTCTGTTTTAAGATCTGAATGCTTAGTCTTTTTCCGGCTTCACCTTCAAGTGCCGCAGTTGCGTCTGCTTTACCTGATGTGGCGTTTCCGGAATATGCTTCCGCAATTTTAAATGGTGAAAGTGCTTCTTCACCTGCTACTGCGCCTGAGGCTCCAGAACCAACAGTATCGGAGTACCGTACTCTTAGTGTGTGGATTTGACCCACTGGACCTGTCATTGGTTGTACACCAACGATTTCGTTTGCAATAACGGTTGGCATAACACGTCTGATCACTGGTAGGATCACACGGTTAAGTGTCGCTATATTACCGGCAGAGGTTGCACCTGCAGTTGCTGTCTCAGCCAAATACTTACGAGTATTTTCTAGCGTTGACGACATTACTGCTTTCTTTGTGCCTGAAAGGCCTTCAAGAAGTGCTGTTTTTGTCTCTTGCCAGCGACTTTCTAATAGTTCTGACATTGTTATCTCCTTAGTTTAAACCAGCTAAACGTCTAATATCAATGATATTACTTGCGTTTGCTGAGATATCAGTTTTTGGGTTTTCTCTGTTGCCTGTAATTTCTTTTGCCTCTGCCAATACTTTTGCCTTTTTAGTTGGACTCTTGCCGTCGATAACTGCCGGTAGATACTTTTCAAACTGTGACGTTAGTCTAGTTGTTTGAACACTTTCTAACAAATCCATCATAATTTCTTTTTGATCAACACTTAGTGGTGCAACCAAATTATCGATTTTGTCTTTGCGTACAATTGACTCATTAATTTTTTTATTTTCATGAGCTTGCTTTTCCGCAAGGTTTATTGCCTTGGCCGCCGCTACTTTAGCTTCGCTAAGTTGTTGATTTTTAGTATCTACAACTTTTAGAAGTTTAGAAGTTTCACTCTTTTCGTTTAGATAGGAGTGAGAGTATTCGTTAGCAAATGCTTCGAATAATTTACGGCCAAAATCATTTTCACGTGCCTTCTCGATATCTTCTTTGAGTGAGGAAATTTCTTTAGTAAGAGTTCTTCCCACAGTATCTGATACCAAGTTTGCACTTTTCTTAATAAAGTTTGATTTAACTGTATCAAGATGGTTTCTAGCTTCACGTACTAAGCGTACTTTTGTTTCAGCTAGGTCTTTTTTATCTTCATAAAATTCTGCAAGTTCTTTTGCAAGTGATTCTACTACAAACTCCTCTAGAGCAACAAACTTATCAGCCATTGCTTTTTGATCGCCATGTAGTTCTTTTATTTCTGTAGCTAGTTGCTCAGTAACAAAAGCTTTCATTAGATTTGCATTTTTACGTTGGGCAACAGCAAAGTTAGCTTTCGCTTCTGCCAGTTGCTTACGATCTTCTGAGAATTCCTTAATTTCTTCTGCTAGTCTTTCCGTAACAAGTGAATCAATAGCTTCCACCATTGTTGACTTATCATGTTCATACTTTTTAGCAAATTCTTCACGGAGTTCTGAGGTAACTTCAAGACGATTTTCATCAATCTTTTTGTTCCATGCTTCTTCTAACTCTGAACGTACTTCTTCCGATAATGCGTCATTTTCGAAGAGTGATTTTAGTGCATCTATCATTAATTTCTCCTCGTTAATGGAGTCTGCTTATTATGTTTAATAAGCTCTCTTTTAAATATTTTTGTGCCTTTTTGTCGCCTTGGACTTCTCTCGAAGTTAAATATGCCTTGTATCCGCCTCTTTCATTCATCAAATGTTCGTAAATTGGCGTTGGATACGCACCAGGGGCGGAGGGCTGAGCCACTACGTCCACAGTAATTATTTCAAATCCTTCAACTTGACCACCACCGTCTACCTCGCCTGAACCGCGAGATGAGACACCTAGTTTAACTCCGCTTTCAAGCATTGTTTTAACTAGGCCTCCCATTGGTGTAGGTAAAATTTTAAGTTTCCCATAACCGTTTGGGCCATCCATCCACATTTCTGTAACCATATGGCACACACGATCTAAGTTTATATTGAGTCCTTCAGGATGATCAACTTCTCCTAACACTGAGTAGCCGCCACTAATTTGTTCGTTGAGTGTGGTGACAGCCCTGCTAATTTCATTAACTGGATATACACGCTGGTTTGCGTTCTTTACTCCACCTTGAATGCAAATACCTTTCATAAAAAGGTCTTTGCCTTCATTAGCAGACTCAACGACAATTCTAGCTTGGTCAAAACTCAAATGTTCATTAAGTATTTTCATCTAGTCGTCCTCGTTTAGCTTCCAATAGTTGATTTTTTATTGTCAGCGTTCTCTGGCTTCGACTTCTTTTCAGCGCCGTGTCCAGGTTGTGACTTCATTGATTTTGAAGCCTTACCACCAGGTACGTTTACATTACCTGCTGAATCTTGTTTTGGAGCAGTTGCACCAGTGCCTTTTTCATCAGCTGATCCACCTTTTGCAATATTTGCAGATGTTCCGCCCATGTTATTTGAACCAGCAACTACTGATTTTGCATTTGCACCGTTGTCACCCATTGATGCTGATACTTTATCAGTATATTCACGCATCACTTCTGTGTGTGACTTGGCAACTTTTGACTCTTCTACTTCTTCGTCATTTGCTTCGTCAACTTCTTCATCAGTTGCTTCATATGCAAATGCTTCTTCTTCAGCTTCGTCATCGTCACCTTCTTCTGAATCCATGTCCATTGGCATTTCGTCGC